>ERZ795048.595-NODE-595-length-37079-cov-10.218453_pt1 | contig 37079 bp, 28 predicted proteins | sample MGYA00375132_ERZ795048 | MGnify/ENA primary metagenome ERZ795048 (study PRJEB30177, sample SAMN05720225) | activated sludge metagenome | isolation source: Anaerobic digester | place: Hong Kong | collected 2014-12-17 ...
GATCGTCGTCGATCTGAACAAGCTCCTGACCGACGAAGAATGGTCAGAGATGGCCGTATTCTGACACCGCGGCGATGGCAGACGAGATCAAACAACCGGGCAATATCGGCAGCATCTCGCCGCTGAACCGCGCGCGTGATGCGGGTCGGCGCAAGCGCCCGCGTCGGCCGCCGGAGAAATCCGACCGGCAAAAGCGCGACGAACAGCGCCCGGACGACGATCAGCCACACCAGGTGGACGAATATGTCTGACCTCGATCTCTCACTGTTGGCGGCCCTGACGGCGACCGTGCTTGCGCTGGTGGCGTGGGTTGCGATCGCGATACTCAACCGCCGCCTGCGCGAGGCGCGTGACCACAGCGCCGGTCTGCAGCAGCAACTCGAGATGGTGCGTCAGAGCATCAGCGGGCTGACAGCGGGCGCGGTCGGCGTCGACCGGCGGATGCGCCAGTTGGCGCAGCGTGAAAAGGTCCTCTCCGAACGCCAGGAGACCTACGAGATCCAGCAGGTCGACGAACAGCCCTACGGCCACGCCATCCGTCTGGTGCAGCAGGGTGCCGGCGCGCATCGGCTGGTGCAGGAGCTCGAACTGAGTGAGAGTGAAGCTGAGCTGATTGTGCGCCTGCACGGGCAGCGCGATACCGCCTGATCAGCCCCTTTGTTCACCGCATCCACGGTCGGCCGTCAAAGTTGGTCGGCCACACGGATTCGTGTTACCAATGCCGCCTGAGGTTATCTCTACGGGTGGTGCATCATGAAATCGAATCGTTTCTCCAGCGGCCTGTTGGCCGCATCGGTCGTCGTTGCCGGTATCGCGCACGCAGGTTTCGACGATCTGATGAAGTCGGCCGGTGGCCTGCTCAACAGCCCGAGTGCCACGACCGCGGGCCGGGCAGGTGGGTCGCTGAGCGACAGCCAGATCAATGCCGGGTTGAAAGAGGCGTTGAGCGTGGGCGCCGAACGCGCCGTCGGCGTGCTGGGGCGTAACGGCGGATTCCTCAACGATGCCAGTGTGCGCATCCCGCTGCCCGGTGTGCTGGGCAGTGCGGCCAAGGGGCTGCGCGCCGCCGGACAGGGCGAATACGTCGATGCCCTGGAGACCACGATGAACCGTGCGGCCGAAGAGGCGATCCCCGAGACGCTGGAAATCGTCAAGGACACGGTGAGCAACATGACACTCGATGACGTACGCGGCATCCTCGGTGGTGGAGACGATGCCGCCACGCAGTTCCTGCGCAAGCGTGCCGGCGGCTCAATGCGCAAGGCGGTTCTGCCGATCGTCTCGCGCGCTACCGACAGTGCCGGTGCGACGGCCGCGTACAAGTCGCTCAAGACCCAGGCGGACGGTGCGATTGGTGGCATGGGCGGTCTGGGTAGCCTGGGCGGTCTTGTCAAGACGGACTCGCTTGACCTCGACAGTTATGTGGCGGACAAGGCGCTGGACGGGCTGTTCCTCAAGCTGGCCGCCGAAGAGAAGGCGATCCGGCAGAACCCGCTGGCCCGCTCGACGGACCTGTTGAAGACGGTATTTGGCAGGTAAAGCCAATACTTCAGGTATGACAACACTGCCACCTGTGCGGGGTGATCTCTGAGTACGGGTGTGGTGCAATGTGCATTCGATTTCCGCCCAATTAAGGATTGAGCTATGGGTTCTCTTCTGAAATGGTTGTTCGGACTGATCCTGGTGCTGGTGCTGCTGGTCGTGGCCGCGATCGTCGTGCTGCCGATGGTCATCGACCCCAATGACTACAAACCGCAGATCGTCGCCAAGGCCAAGGAATCGCTCGGGCGCGATCTGGCAATCGAACAGGACCTGCGCCTGTCGGTGTTTCCCTGGCTCGGACTCGAGACCGGCGGTGTGAAGGTCGGCAATGCGGCCGGCTTCGCCAAGCAGCCGTTCGCCGAAATTGACCAGCTCGGACTCAAGGTCAAGCTGATGCCGCTGCTCAGTCGCCGGGTCGAAGTCGATACCCTGGTACTCAAGGGCCTGCGCCTGAACCTGGAAAAGGACGCCAAGGGCAAGACCAACTGGGACGATCTGGCCAAGGCCGACGAGGAGAAGCCCGCGGCGTCCGCACCCTCGGGCAAGGATGACGCGGCACCGGTGTCGCTGAGCGTACAGGGGATTCAGATCGAGGATGCGCGGGTATCGTGGGACGATCGCCAGGCCGGTGAAAAGTACGTGCTGGATGGCGTGCGTGTGGTCACCGGTGCATTGGCACCTGGCGCCACTGTCCCGGTCGAGGCCGGTGTGACCTTCAGCAGCAGCAAGCCCAAAATGACCCTGCAGGCCGACCTCGAGGCCAGCGTGTCCAGCAACAACGAACTCAGCGTGTTCCGTGTTGCCGGGCTGGTCCTCAAGCTCGACGCCAAAGGCGAGGGGCTGCCGCAGGGTGGCGCCAAGTTGACGCTGAAGACCGATATCGAGGCCGACACCAAGGCCGAGACACTGCGACTCGACAAACTGGAGATCAGTGGACCGGCGATGGCGGCCAAGGGCGAACTGGCGGTCAGTGCCCTGCACACCAAGCCGGCGCTCAAGGGCCGTTTGAGTATTGCCGAGACCAATCCGAAGACCCTGGCCTCGATGTTCGCCAGCGCGATCGAAACCACGGATCCTGCCGCGCTGACGCGGCTGAGCGGTGACGTCGGGATCGCATTCGCTGACGGTGCGCTCAAACTCGATCCACTGCAGGTCCGCCTCGACGAATCGGTCCTGAATGGCCATGTACATCTGCCGAGCCTGACCGGCCCGACCATCCGTACCAAGCTGGAGCTCGACCAGATTGACCTCGACCGCTATATGCCACCGGCGACAGATGCGCCTGACGAAGCAGCGGGCAAAGACAAGCCCGCAGATGCGGCGGCGGGTGACCCGTTTGCCGCGCTGCGCACGCTCGATCTGATCGGCGAATTCAAGATCGGCAAGCTCACGATCAGCAAAGCGAAAATGAGCAACGTGAGCGCCAAGGTGGTGTCGAAGAAGGGTGTGCTGAGTGTCGATCCGATGGCGGCCAACCTGTACGACGGCAAATTCGGCGGCAGCCTGGAGCTCAATGCCAGCGGCAAGCGACCGAAGGTGAAGTTGCGCAATCAACTCACAGGTATCCAGATCGGGCCGTTGCTCAAGGACGTCGCGGACGAGGACCGGCTGAGTGGGCGCGGCGAGCTGCATGCCGACGTCAGTATCGTTGGCCTGCAGGAAAAGCAGATCCGCCGCAGCCTGAACGGCACCTCGCGTTTTGCATTCACCGATGGCGCGCTCAAGGGTGTGAACATCGCCCAATTGATCCGTGACGGCAGTGGTGCACTTGGCCTGGGCGGCGGCAAGCAGGACACCGGTACGCCGGGGCAGACGGATTTCACCGAGCTTACCGGTTCGCTGACCATGACCGATGGCCTTGTGAGCAATCGTGACCTGGCGGCGAAATCGCCGCTGCTGCGTATCGACGGCAAGGGCGATGTCGATCTGCGCAAGGATACGATCGACTACCTGATCACCACCGAACTGGTCGGGTCACTCGAAGGGCAGGGCGGCAAGAGCAGGGACCAGCTCTCGGGTGTGCCGATTCCGGTGCGTGTGACCGGCTCGCTGAGCAACCCCAGCTATCGTCCCGATCTGGAGGCCGCGCTCAGTGCCAAGACCAAGGCACAACTCGAAGAGAAGAAAGAGGAAGTGCGCAAGAAGGTCGAAGAGAAGGCCTCGAAAGAACTTGGCGGCGCCCTGAAGGGCCTCTTCAAATAAAATCGCGCCAGATCGGCACGGGCCGAAAAAGCGCGGGCCTGTACCCGCGCTTTTTCATTTCTCCGCCGTGAGATAGGCAATCCAGCCGGCGTCCGGATCGGCCCTGCTCGCCGGCTTGAAGTCGCCGTCCGGCTCACCTTTTTTGTCCCAGCCCTGGCAATACACGGTGATGCGGCGGAAACCGCATTCCTGGAGCAGGTCGCGGACCTCGGGCAGGGTCCACAGGCGCCAGTGATAGCTGAAGGCGTTGCGCATTTCAGACCCGTCGGGGAAAGCGAAATGGATGTTGCAGCTCATCGCGTGGGTAACCGGGTCGAATGCCGCCTGCTCCCAGATATAGGTGAAGCCCTGGTCACCGTCATCGATCTCGCGTTCCTCGATGATCTCCTTGTGGCTGTCGTAGCCGCCATAGGCATCGAGGAAGAAGATGCCGTCGTCTTTGAGCGCACGCCATACACTCTCGAAGTACTGCTTGAGCAGCTTGCGATCCTGCAGCAGCCAGTAACTGAAATTCATCGCCGAGATGATGTCCGGTGGCTCGGTCACAGCCTCGAGGACGTTTTCCTGCAGTAGCGTGATGCGTTGTCGCTGCCTGTCGTCCAGTTTCGCCAGATTGTGCGTGCGTCCCCAGTCGAGAACCTCGCCGTCGAGGTCGATGCCGATAGCCTGCCGCCTCTTACCGCGCCTGACCCACTCGCAGCACACATTGGCGGTACCGCAGAAGTCTTCGCGCAGGACCTGCGCCTTGCGCTTGCGCAACTGCTTGAAAGTCTTATCGACGAAATCGATCTCGGCCTCGGCACACTGCACCGAATGTTCGTAGAGTTCGTGACGGTCGGCCAGTGCGGCCTGGCTGGGGGTGGATTTTCTGCGACGCTTGGCGTTCTTTTTCATCCCGCGATCTGGTCCCTTGCTGTTTTGAACGCTGACTATACTTCATAGCAGCGGTTCAGCCCCGTTGTCCCTGGGTCAGGGCCTGGCTCTCGGTGAAACGAGCGGACCGGCCGCATGGGTGTGTTCAAGCGTCTGGAGGATCAAGCCATGGGTATTGCAGCGACACTCCGGGAGTACCTGGAGAGCCGAGGCATAACTTACGAAGTCGTCGAGCATCCACATACGGACTCCGCGATGCGCGCGGCCGAGGCCGCACATGTTCCAGGTGATCAGGTCGCCAAGCCGGTCCTGCTGGGTGACGAACACAGTTACCTGCTTGCAGTGATTCCGGCAACCCATCGCCTCGAACTCGATCGGATCAACCAGGTGTTGTCGCGCAACCTGGAGATGCTGCCGGAGGATGAGATCGAGGCGGCGTTTTCCGATTGTGAACGCGGGGCAATCCCGGCGGTCGGTGAGCCATACGGGATCGACGTGGTGATCGAACCCGCCCTGTTGCACCAACCAGAGGTGTACTTCGAATCCGGTGACCATGAACACCTGATTCATTTGCACGGTGAGGTGTTCCGTGACCTGATGGCGAACGCCCCCAGGGCCCATCTCAGCCACCATCTGTGATCCCCTCGTCCGGGCATAGGGCAGGGCATTGCGTCCGCCCGTCGTCTGGTTTACGCTTGCGCGCTTCGTTTTTCGCCCGCTGGGCGGAGAGCGGATTTGGAGAGATGTCCGAGTGGTTGAAGGAGCACGCCTGGAAAGTGTGTATACGTTAATCGCGTATCGAGGGTTCGAATCCCTCTCTCTCCGCCAAATATAAAATGTCCCCGCGTGGGGCCTTTTTCGTTCGCTGCTCCGGGTGAACGATTCGAACCCTCGATTTCCAAATGGCGGTTCGACGGAGCTGCCGCAGGCAGCGGAGAACGCCGTCGCCAGGCGACGGCGGCCCGAAGGGCGAGCGCGCAGCGCGAGTAATCCCTCTCTCTCCGCCAAATATAAAAGGTCCCCGCGTGGGGCCTTTTTCGTTCGCTGCTCCGGGTGAACGATTCGAACCCTCGATTTCCAAATGGCGGTTCGACGGAGCTGCCGCAGGCAGCGGAGAACGCCGTCGCCAGGCGACGGCGGCCCGAAGGGCGAGCGCGCAGCGCGAGTAATCCCTCTCTCTCCGCCAAATATAAAAGGTCCCCGCGTGGGGCCTTTTTCGTTCGCTGCTCCGGGTGAACGATTCGAACCCTCGATTTCCAAATGGCGGTTCGACGGAGCTGCCGCAGGCAGCGGAGAACGCCGTCTGCTGTACCTGTTTCTGCCGATGTATCAAAAGGCGATTGTGCGGAAGCCCTCGTTGCGGAAGATGGCGTCATCAGCGTCCAGGTACTCAATGAATTTTCATCGGTTGCACGTCGAAAACTTGGAATGTCGTGGGCCGAGATACGCGAGGTATTGACGACGATTCGCGTGCTATGTCGCGTGGAAACATTGGGGCTGGAGACGCATGAGACCGGTCTGGCGTTGGCCGAGCGACACGGCTTTGCGATTTACAATGCGATGATTCTCGCTTCGGCACAGCTGGCAGGTTGCCACGTCGTGTACACCGAGGATCTGCAGCACGGTCAAGTGATCGATGATCGACTCGAGACAATCATTCCATTTCCCAGGCGTGGAGGCTGAGTTTCGGTGGACCGACAGGGAGAACAGATAGTGAAACTGCCACGATCAATCCAGGCTTGGGGAACGCCCGATTTCGGCGACGAACTGAAAGCGGAACTCGGGTCCCTGGACGCTGAGCAATGGCCGCTGCAGCAAGCGCTGTGCTCGGGCAACTACGTACTCGACGAGCCGCCAACCGTCATGATTAATGGCGTCGACGAGCACGAGGACGCCATCGTGGTGCGGGTCGGTCTGTTTTTCGCGGGTATCAACGCCGGGTCTTGCTGCAACAATGATCCGACACCGGTTGAACCGCATAGCGAGTACTGCGTCGTCCAACTGACCATCGATCGTGCGACCGGTGAAACCGGGATTGCACTCCTGGATACCTGAAAGTGTTGTCTGCAGGGCCCTCGGTCGGCCGTCAGCCGGTACTCCATGCACGTGGTCGCTGAAATCCCGCAATCTTGCAGGCCTGCTGCATATAGCCATAGGGGAAGAGCTTGAAGAGATGCTCTTTTGCGCGCTTCTTGTCGAGTTCGCCCTGTGCAACCAGAAAGTCCACGACGTGACGCACGTCCGGCGCGACACCCTCACTCGCGAGGTGGCGCCGCATGAAACGCAGGACGTTCCAGTGGTCGTCGCTTAGGGTCAGGTCCGCCTCGCGCGCCATCGCTTCGGCCACTGTCTCGCTCCATTGCTCCGGATCGAACAAGTAGCCCTCGCTGTCGCGGCGTAGTGGATCGGCTGTCAGCATCGAATCCTCCCGAGTCAATTGTCCACGCCGACAAGATAGACGGGCGAGAAGGCCACGGTAAAACGAAACTTTTCGCGGCGTGATATCAGGGATATCGATATCAGATCCGGCCGGGGTGTCTTCTCTTTGATCGGGATGGGTTTGAGCGGCGGGAGAGGTAGCCGGCAGGCGTCTTCGGGCAAAGTACTCTTTGGCAGCTGCGCCGGCGCTCCGTTATGCTTCGGCCTCTATGCGCCTGTCCATCTTCAGCAAACTGTTCCTCAGCCATTTTGCGGCCATTGTCCTGGTTTCGGGCAGCGTAGGAAGTTATTTCTACTTCAGCGCCATCGACAACCTGATGCAGGCGTTGCGATCACGCCTGCAGAACAGCGCGGCCCTGATCAGCCAGGGGCTCGATATCGCGGACCTGGACCAGATCCGCGAAGCGGGCGATATGGCGACACCGGTGTACCGCCGGTACATCGAGAGCCTGCGCGCCTTCGCCAACGCCAACCCGGATATCGCGTTCATCTATGTGATGCGCAAGGAAGGTGAACGCGTCAGCTTCGTGTTGGATTCGGATGCTGACCAGCCTGCCGTGGCGGGCGAGGAGTACCCCCACCGCATACCGGCCATGCTGGAAGGGTTCGTTCGGCCGTCAGTCGACAAGGCGATCACCCGTGATCGCTGGGGCTACTTCCTGTCGGGTTATTCGCCATTGAAATCCGGTGTCGGACAGTACCTGGTGGGTATCGATATGTACGCCGACAAGGTACAGGACAAGTTCGAGCAGATCCGCCTGGCCGGCCTGCTGTCCCTGACGTTCTCCCTGTTGCTCGCCGCGATCTTCAGTAGCCTGCTGTCGCGCAGCTTTACCCGGCGCATCCGTAACCTGTCGCAGCGCTTTACCGCGGTGACGCCAATCGACGCAACGGCGGTTCCGGTGGTCGCCGGCGATGAATTGGACCAGCTGTCGACGTCATTCGATTTCATGGCGTCGCAATTGGCCGTCAACCAGCAGTCGCTGCAGCATGCACGGGATGAACTCGAAAAGCGTGTAGACGATCGCACGGTCGAGCTGGTGCGCGCCAACGACAGCCTGCTGGAGGAGATTGCCGAGCGGCGGCGGGTGGAACAGCGCCTCGAAGCGGCCTCGCGCACCGACTATCTGACCGGCGTGCTGAACCGTCGGGCCATGACGCGGCGGCTGGAGCAGTTGGCCGGCAGGCCAGGCCTGGCAGGAGGGGACTTCTGTGTCATTTTGATGGACGTCGATCACTTCAAGCAGGTCAACGATTGCCATGGGCACGACGCCGGTGACCAGGTGCTGCTAAGGATCGTCGAGGAGATGCGCCTTGGCCTGCGTGAGACCGACGAATTGGCCCGTTGGGGCGGTGAGGAGTTCCTGTTGTTGCTGCCGCAGACCACCGTGGGGGCGGCAGCCAGTCTCGCCGAGCGGCTGTGCAGCCAGCTGGCCAAGGCGACGATCGACCTGGCGGCGCAGCGGCTTACGGTCACCGGCAGTTTCGGTGTTGCGCAGCATCGCAGCGGTGAAGACCTGGATGCCTGCCTGAAACGCGCCGATGAGGCGCTGTACGCCGCCAAGGCGCAGGGCCGCAACCGCGTGGTGACCGCCCAGGCCTGAGCACCGGGTTATCGCCTCGGGGATTCGGTTTGCCCAAGTCCAGCCCAATGCGCCCTTAGACGAAGTCTTGCTTCATGGTTGCCGCGGCGCGGCGACGCCCACGGGCAGCAGGCACAGGAACTCACAGAAACACGAACAAGGAGTTGTCGGGAAATGACTTGTAGTCTGGTGGGGCGGAACCATCTATCCGCTTTGGTCCTTCTGTTGTGGTCGCTGACCTTGTTTTCGGTGCCCGCTGTCGTGGCGGCCAACGAAAAGTCGGACCAGATCGTCGCCGAGACGTTGACCACGCTGTCCGGCATCATCAGCCTGCGTGCCGGGTTGCAGAGCGACGTCAGGGAAATCAGGACACGATTGGCGCAAGCCCAGTCGGACGCAGAGCGGGCCGTGCTGGTCAAAGAGCTGGAGAAGGCGGAGGCGGATCTTCAGACCGTCAGCCGGAATTTCGAGAGCGTCGCCACCGGTGTCGATGCGAGCAAGCTGCGCACCGAAGCCGCCGAAGCGTTCGACTTTCAGAAAGAGATCTTTGCGCTGTTGCGCCCCGCTATCGATGAAATGAAGGAGATGACTGCCCACGTCAGGCAAAAGGCCGAGCAGAAGGAGAAGATCGCATACTACGAAGAACGGCTGCCGATCATCAGGCAGGCTATCGGCAACCTCGAGAAACTCGCCCAACAGGGCGATGACCCTGCGATGAATGAAGCCGTTGCTGCGGTGTTGGCCAACTGGACGAGACAGCTGGCCTTCATGAGCAGCGAACTGCAGGCGGCTGAGTTGCAGCTGTCCAAGCTGGTTGCTTCGGAGACCTCGATCGCCGAGGCCTCACAGAGTTACCTCAAGTCGTTCTTCCAAAAGCGCGGGCTCTATATCATCGAGGCGCTGCTGGTCATCCTTGCGGTGGTCTTGCTGTCACGTCTGAGTTTCTCGATGCTGCAGCGTTACTTTCCAGGGTTCCGGAGCCGCCATCGCAGTTTCCGTGTACGCCTGGTGGAGTTGCTCCACCGTACCGTGACTTTTGTGCTGATCGTGATCGGTCCGATGATCGTTTTCTACCTGGTCGAGGACTGGGTGCTGTTCAGCCTTGGCCTGTTGTTGCTGATTGGGGCTGTGCTGACGCTGCGTCACACGCTCCCGAAGTATTGGCACCAGATGCAGATCTTCCTCAATATCGGTGCGGTACGTGAGGGCGAGCGCCTTTATCTCGATGGCATTCCCTGGCTGGTCGAGGAGATCAATTTCTTCTGTACGCTCAGCAACCCGGTCGCTGAACTCAGTCAGCGTCTGCATATCCAGGAAATGGCCAAGCTCAAGTCACGCCCGTGCAGGTCTGACGAACCGTGGTTTCCGTGTCGCAAAGGGGACTGGGTGATCCTGAACGACGGGGTTCGTGGCAAGGTGACCGGCATTTCGCCCGAACTGGTGCAACTGGTGGAGCGGGGAGGAGCGAAACTCACCTACCTCACCGGGGATTTCCTGGCGAATTCACCACGCAACCTGGCAGTGAGTTTCCGCCTCAAGGAGATTTTCGGTATCAGTTACGCCCTGCAGAAAGAGGCCACGACGTCCGTGGTCACCACGCTGCACGATTACGTCTTGTCGCGGCTACAGGCCGAAGGGTACGGGGAGCAATTGGTCAATCTGCGGGTCGAGTTCAATCGTGCTGCCGAGTCGTCGCTTGAGCTGGCGGTGATCGCCGACTTCAAGGGTGAGGTGGGTGATCTGTACAACCGCCTGCGCCGTGCCCTTCAACGTTACTGCACCGACGCATGCAGTGAAAACGGCTGGGAAATCCCGTTCCCGCAGCTGACTTTGCATGGCTCCCTGGAACGTCCCTGATGACGCTGTGACCGGGTCATTGTGCACAGCGGTGGGCACCGAAACAGCGTAGTATCGGTCAAAGGTAAATCTGCATTACACGTGGCGCCAGCCCGCAGGTTGCGGTTCATCGCCCGGTCGGTCCGGTTAAGCCGACCGTGAGCGTGATTTTCGAGAACGGTGCGCGCCGTCGAGGAGACAGTCCATGACCCCATTTGCAATTGCCGGCATCCAGATGCGTATCTCTGCGCTACAGGACAATATCCTGGCGATGTCTCACCGACTCGACATCCTGATGGCCCGTTTCCCCTGGGTACAGATGGTGATGTTCAGTGAACTTGCGCCTTTCGGGCCTCTGCCTGGGCACGCGCAGCCTTTGCCGGGCCCGGCGGAAGATGCATTCCGCGACATGGCAGCGAAACACCGCATCTGGCTGCTGCCGGGTTCGATGTTCGAACTCGCAGGCGATCTCGTTTACAACACGGCCTCGGTGATCGACCCCAGTGGGAATGTGGTGGGCCGGTATCGCAAGATGTTTCCGTTCCAACCTTATGAAAACCATGTTGCTCAAGGCGAGGATTTCCTGGTGTTCGACGTCCCCGAAGTGGGGCGCTTCGGGGTCTCGATCTGCTACGACATGTGGTTTCCGGAGACGTCGCGGACGCTGGTTTCAATGGGTGCCGAGGTCATTCTCCACCCGACCATGACGGATACCATTGATCGCGACGTGGAACTGTCGATTGCCCGTGCGACCGCAGTGACCAACCAATGTTACTTTTTCGACATCAACGGTGTTGGTGACGGTGGCGTGGGGTCGTCGATCATCGTCGGTCCTGCGGGTTACGTCATACACCAGGCGGGCGGCGGCGAGGAGATGATCCCGGTCGAGATCAATCTCAGTCGTGTCCGGCGCGAACGTGAGGTCGGGATACGCAGCCTTGGTCAGCCGCTGAAGAGTTTTCGCGACCGTCCTGTCGACTTTCCGGTTTACCAGCGTATCCCGGGATCAGAGACGTATCTGCAAAGTCTTGGTCCCTTGACCAAACCACATCGTGGTTCACGTGCAGGTCTCACTGAACACGTGCCTGTTGACGATGAGGTTTCCGAGGTTCCACCGGCGAGCATTGCCGGTTTCGTCGGCGATTGACGCAGGTGTCGTGTCAATGCAGTAGTTCTATCGAGTCCGGGACAAGTGGAAAGTCCACTGTACGGGTGCCTTCAACGAACTGAGGCAACGAAAAACTCCAGCTGTCATTCGGCCACAGGTATTCGAATGCCAGGGTGCTGGGGTTGTAGACCACGGTGTACAGCGTACCGAAGCCCCTGCGGTAGGCTGTCGAATGCAGTGGTGCACGCAGGAACGCCCGTACCAGACGGTAGGAATCGTCGGCGTAGACTTCGAGATGGCGTTGCAATGCGCGCTCGCGTTCGAGCGTCGCCGATGCCCGTGCATGCTGATGCCATTCGATACTGTGCTGATGGTTGGTCGTCATCGCCAGGTCCTGGACAAGTGGTTTGCGATCGGGGGCGATGAAGACGGTCTTGAAGATCCCCTGCCGGTCCAGCACGGTCACGTTGTACGACATATGCGTGGGGATCCGGCACAGCGCCTCCACCGCATCTCTGGTCGTTGAACAGAATTCGAGCACGTAACGCAGCAGCAGTGGTACGCCAAAGCCCTTGCCGACGGCGCGGCGTCCGCCAAAGCTCAGCGAGACGGCCAGGCCGTCTTCGTTCATGCCATCCACCAGACCCCATAGACAATCGCCTGTACCGGCCACCACGCGGCCGTTCCAGCACGTTCTCAACACAGTGCCCTCGAACAACCGTGGGCTGTAATCGTAGTTGCGTATCAGGATGGGCGGTGTCCCGGTCCATACTGCCTGGGAACAGCCCCGCATGTAGGCGGGTGGACAGTAAAGGCTGAGGAAGCGCGCCGCCAGATCGCCGCCGCCGGAGAGCTCCAGCAGGCTTTCATAGGTGGGTATCAGTTCCGGCATGTGCTGTTGCAGGGCTCTGCGCGAGCTCAGATAGAGCTGGCGTTCGGTGGCTCCTTCGCTGAGGAACCAACGTCGATAGGCTTGCCAGTGATAGCGGAAAAGCGTTGCCCACTTGGTCCCGGGCAGCGGCTCGGCGATCGCGTATATCGTTCTTTCCATGCGCTGGTGCTGCATCTCACCGGTCGAGGCAGGCGCGATGCGCCGCATCAGGCTTGCGACGCTGACGAGCAGGCACAAGCCGGACCGGTGTGGTTCGCCTACATGATCTTGAACGCGCCGGCCTCGGGCGCGATCTCGGGCGCGGCCAGCGGCTTGCCCTGGTAACTGGCAAGAATGCCTTTGATCCAGCTGCGCGCGCGATCGTTCAGGACGAACTCGTTGGTCATCGAGCGGCCGCGCAGGATCAGGATGCCAAGATCGGCGCCTTCATAGCGGTAATCGTCCGGTCCCGTGATACGCAGGAAGAATGCCTCCTGCTCGCTGCTCACCGCGCGGCGGTGGTAGTCGAACCGGTTGTACGTGACGTTACCATCGGGTTCCATCTTCCAGATCCCGGTCGGCGGGGCATCGGTGACGACATCAACCGAGTCATTCGTGTGTTTGATGACCAGTTGGCACCAACTGTCGATGTACTCGGGATCCGACCAGCGGGCGTTCAGGTCCTCGACGTCGAACTCGAACTGGGCGCCCGAGAACTCCAGCAGATGGAACAGGAACAACGGCGCGTCGGCGTGCGCGAATGCTGCGTGATTGGTCATGGAGCTGGCGCCGGTCACCCGTGGGTTGAGTTCACCCAGATAGATCTCACCGGTGTCCGTATCGATCAGGTAGTCGAGATCGAAGTAACCACGGTAACCCTCCTTGCGTAGCTGTTCACCGAACTGGAAGGTGTAGTCTCTCGCCTTGTCGCGGATATCCTGGGTGAAAGCGCCCGGGAATATCTCGTTGCCGCACCAGCCGCCACGGTACGGTGTCAGTTCTTTTGCGCCGACCACTTCCGTCAGCAGCGGGCCGACGATCGTGCCTTGCTTGGTCGTACAGGCCTCCAGCGTCGCGCCCCGGCAGTTGAGGCGCTTCATGATTTTGACCTCCGGGTCGGGCGTGATTTCATCTGCATGCTTGTCCCAGTCCTGCTCGCTGGCGATGAAGAAGGTGGTATGGCCGGAATCGCCAAAAGCGGTCTGGATCACCACGTCATCGCCCAGGCCATTTTCTGCGCAGATCTGCTTGAGGTGCGCGTAGCTCTCGACCTTGGACAGCGCATTCGGTGCGCTCGGCACACCGGCCTTGTTGCCGATACGTACCGTCTCCATTTTGTTGTCACAGCGCGAACGCAGACTCGCCGATGGAAACCAGATCTCGATGCCGAGTTCGCGGCACAGCTCCTCGGTGCGTTCATCGAACATCAGAAACACGGCCACCGGGTTGGGGCCGAAGCTCTTGATGTAGTCGATGACCTGTTTGTGCTCCAGCAGGTAGTTGTTGATGTCCTCGATGCTTTCGAACTCCGCATGTGCGATTTCCGGCGGCACGAACACGTTTGGATGGGCACCGTCATAGCAGTCGACGTAGCAGATGTAATGAAAATTCTTGACCCACTCATCCATCCCCAGCAGGTTGAAGTTAGTCGCGCTGATGAAAAAGATCGGCCGTTCATTCCGGTGAAAGAAGCGGCGGATGTCTGAAATTCCCGTCAGTGTTCTTTTCATTTGCGTGTGCCCCTTGTCTTGAGTGTGGAGGATTGGGTTCTCCCGGTCCGGCCCGGGTGCCGGCCAGGGATCCAGCGTGGAGATCCATCGGACCAGCTGTTCCCATATTGATCTGATTGTCATCGTGGCAACCGGCATCCGCTCAGGCGGACTTGTCCACGTTGGGTTTTGGCGCCTTCTTCCTGGATGCGGCAGTCTTCTTCGCTTTCGAATCGCCACCGGCCGGCGGGTGTTTTGCAGCGTCCTTCACTGCTTCCGGCTGCGCCTGTTCAACCTCGACGATCTCGGTGATTGCGCTGACTGATGGTGCGTTTTTCACTTCCCGCAAGGATTCCTCGGTGAAGACGGACAGCCCCAATGCCGGGCGGTAGCCGTGTATTTCCTTTACGTCCAGTGCCAGCATGAACGCAAGAATGTCCTGACTGATTACCTGGCCGGGCACCAGGATGGGGAAGCCGGGCGGGTACGGAATGACAAAGGTCGTCGAGACCATGACGCGGCCATCGTTCATCTGCCGCTGCATCTCGTTGTTGTCGATCCGAAGGTGTTCGCACAGGCTGTCGTTCTGACCCATGAAATAGGCGGTCCGGATGTCGCCTTCGGGCGTGTCGCCTGAGATCGAACGATGGAACGACGGATGGAAATGGCTGAAGTCGGGTAGGGGCGGGAGGTCGTTGGTCAACGAGTTGATGCGCCGGTTCATCAAGCGGTTTTCTGCCGAGCTGTTCTCTTCGCGTTGCCACTCAAGTTCGCGGGCGATGCTCATCAGACCCTCGATTAGGTAAGCGATCGAGCTGCGAGAGGTGCCGATGTTGGTCATGAACAACACGGTGTTGCGTGATGTCTTGTTGATCTGGATACCGTACTTGTCCATCAGGTGCTCGTTCTTGAACGTGTCACCATCGATGCCGGTTCGACCGATAAACAGGGTCACGCGGGACGGATCGATGACAAACTCGTCACGCTCGTAGATCCATGCATCCTCCATGCGACACCAGCCCAGCTCAGGGTCGTAATAGCTCTCTATGCCGGATTGACGGAACTCTTCCGGAATCAGCTGTTTGGTGCTCAAGATACTGAAGTATTTCTTGAGCAGGGGCTGGTTCTTGATCTGCTCACGCAAGACCAGCGCCAATTCGACCTGCTTGTTCACCATCTCGTAGCCTTCGAGTTCGACCTGACGGCGGCCGATGTCCAGTGAAGCGAGAATCTGGTAGTTCGGCGAGGTGGACGTGTGGGTCATGTAGGCTTCGTGAAACGGGGCCTCGGCCTTCTGCCGGAAGTCCTGATCGTAGACATGGATCATCGATCCCTGGCGCAGTGATGTCAGTGTCTTGTGTGTGGACTGGGTGGCATACACGCGCACCCGAACCTGATCGGGATCAGGCATGAGTCGCAGGTTCGCCCAGGCGTCAATATCACCGGGATCAAGATTCTCCACCTGCTTCAGATAGGCTTTGTATTCTTTTCGGTAGTCATCGGATCGGTAGCGGTTGCGCAGTTTGCGCGCGGCGCGCATGCCGGTGCGTGTTCGATATACCGGATTGAACGCAGCGAACGCGAACCATGCCTCGTCCCATAGAAAGACGAGGTCAGGCTTGATTGCCAGGCACTCTTCCATCACGCGCTCGACATCGTAGACGATGCCGTCGAACGTGCAGTTGGTGAGCAACAGCATTTTCACTTTGTGCAGGCGGTTGCTGGCCTTGTATTTCAGCAGCAGACGCTTGATCTCGCGCAGGGGTACGCCGCCATACATCGAATAGTCATGCAGGGGATAGGCGTCGAGATAGGCGACCTCGGCGCCAGCCAACACCATGCCGTAGTGATGTGACTTGTGGCAGTCACGGTCGACGAGGACGATGTCACCCGGATTGACCAGTGCCTGCACCACGATCTTGTTGGCCGTAGATGTGCCATTGGTGACGAAGAAGGTATTGCGTGCGCCGAATGCGCGTGCGGCCAGTTCCTGGGCCTTCTTCAAAGGGCCGGATGGCTGTAGCAGGGAGTCGAGTCCGCCGGACGTGGCCGATGTCTCCGCCATGAAGATATTCAGGCCGTAGAACTCGAGCATGTCCCTGATCCAGTGTGAACTGATCAATGACTTGGCGCGCGAGATGGGCATTGCGTGGAATACCCCGGTGGGTTGCCGGCTGTATTTCTTCAGCGCCGAGAAGAAGGGTGTCTCGAAGCGCTTGAAGATACCGCGGATGATGTTCAGGTGGCGTTCGACATAGTCGGTTTCACGATAAAAGATCCGGCGGAACGACCCGGTATCCTGTACCGCATAGGTTTCGACGGCCATGTTGGTGATCAGATAGAGGTCAATCTCTGGTCGCAAATCGGCCAGAATATTGCCCAGGATCATGCTCATGTCCGTTGATGTGGTCAGCGCCAGATCAAGCTTTTTCAGTCCGCCCAGGTAGCGCTGGAACATGCCGAAGTTGCGCTTCGACTTGTAACGGAAACCGGAGCGGATGATGCAGGCCTGGATGTTTGGGTTGATCAGCACGGCCGCTACTGCGTCTTCAAAACTCGGTACCACGATGACGTCGTATACGAACTGGTCTTCCGGTCGTTGCACACTGCGGAACGAACTGCGGATGACGGCTTCTTCCTTCGGGGTGAGGTCGTCTACGACCAGCAGTTCGAAATACGGCTGCGTCTGGCTCATCGTGGTATCGAGGTGCAGCTCCAGGACCTCCTGTTCCTGGTCTTTCTCCTCGCCGTCGATCTGGCCGCGACTGATGTGAATCGGGCGATTGCGGTACACGTCACTGGAAAGCGCGCGAGAAATCCGGCTGATGGCACGTTCCAGCAGGCTGAATTCGCGGTCGTCGAGCAGGCGCCACAACAGCCGGAAGTCGTCCTTGGACGGGAAGGCGGTGTAGTCCTCGATGCGCTCCAGCATCGTCATCGTGTTGCGCGTCTCCTCCATCAGCGTCTCGATGTCGCCGCTGCCGGTAGACGCCTCGCGCATACGGGTGGCCAGACGGCTGAGACGGATCCAGGTGTCAGAACGCAGGTATGAGATCTTGTGATAGAAGCCCAGAGACGCATACTCGGCGTCCGACGTTGTCGTGACTGTTTGATTTGACATACTCACTCTTCCTCAATGCGCTCATCCAGGTACCGGATTGCATCAGCTGCGGAATCCGCAGAAGCAGGGAAGCGGGATGTGCCTTTCCCTGATGCAGTTGTTCGTGTGTTTGTCGGTGCTTCCGCAATCAGAGTGGCGAAAGACGGGGGTACCGCTATCCGTTCAGAACGAGGGCGGTGTACAGACGCTGACGATTTCGCATTCTTCATCTCCCTGGTTGCGGAAGCGGTGCGGGATGCTGCTGTCGAAGTAATAGGCCTCGCCAGCCGATAATGAGACCGTCTCGTTGCCCACGGTGACCTCTACCGTGCCCTTGAGCACGAAGCCCGCCTCTTCGCCAGCGTGGGTGAGCATGCGTTCCCCGGTGTCTCCCTTCGGCAGGTACCGCTCGTGCATGACCTGCATCTTCCGCCCCGGAATGTTCGGCTTTATCTGGCGGAATACGACATCGCCCGATTGAAACTCCGTCAATTCCCCGGCGCGGAAAAAGAACTTTTCCTTCTCGAACGTCTGATCGTCGAAGAACTCGCCCAGGGACATGGAACATGGCTTGAGCAGACGCTTGAGCGACGAGACCGATGGGCTGACTTTGTTCTGCTCAATCAGCGATATCGTGCCGTTGTTCACCCCCGACAATCGGGCAAGTGAACGTTGTGATAGCCCCTTCATCTGGCGAGCCGCCTTGAGGCGGGATCCGACGTCCAAGTTACCTGTTCCCCCTGGTTGCTGGTTGCTGCGAATGGTTCACCACCCCGGGTGTCGTTGAGAACAATGTTTGAAATATTAAGCAGTCTTGTCAAGTTTCTTGCGTCATTGGGTCTGTCGCTTCGCCGCGATACCCGTCATGCGATCGGTATCTCCTTATATAAGAGACTGCTATTAAAAGATAATCATTGTGTGGTATTTCCTCGTCCCCGGAATTGCGCTCCACGAGACGCAAGAACAAAGTGCGATTCAAAGGCGGGTTGTTTAAAAAATTAAGCCCTGCTAGGCTCAAAAAAAGCCGACGCTGCCGAGTTCCATGGCGGGTTCGCGGTGCCGGCGAGCGGCCGGACTGAATGAAGTGGGCCGTTATCGGGGCGGGCGGACAGGGGTTTTTCGCCGGCGGACGGAATCAACGAATACGGGAGTTCAACAAGTTGCGCGGTCTGATCAATGGCAATCTTTTTCGACAGCTCTGTTATGTGGATGGCGCTTGGTCCGGCGCGCAGGACGGTGCGACCGCGGCAGTGACCAACCCGGCGAGTGGTGAGTTGATCGGCACTGTCCCCAATTGCGGTGCTGACGACACACGTCGGGCGCTTGTGGCGGCCGAAGCCGCGCTGCCCAAGTGGCGTGCACTGACCGCGAAAGAACGTGCGCACAGAATGCGTGCCTGGTTCGAGCTGATCATGGCCAATCAAAATGACCTGGCGCTGATCATGACCACGGAACAGGGCAAGCCGCTGGCCGAGGCACGTGGCGAGGTCGCGTACGCGGCGTCGTTCATCGAGTGGTTTGCCGAGGAGGCCAAGCGTGTCTACGGCGACGTGATCCCGCAGCACCAGGCGGACAAGCGGATCATCGTCATCAAGCAACCGATCGGTGTCTGCGTGGCGATCACGCCATGGAACTTTCCGGCCGCCATGATCACGCGCAAGGCGGGCGCCGCGCTCGCGGCCGGTTGCACGATGGTTATCAAGCCTGCGCTGGAGACGCCGTACTCCGCGCTGGCACTGTGCGAACTGGCTGAGCGCGCTGGCATTCCTGCTGGCGTCCTCAACGTCGTGACAGGTGATGCGAAGGCGATCGGCGGCGAGATGACGTCAAGCCCGATCGTGCGCAAGCTCAGCTTCACTGGATCGACCGCGGTCGGCAAGCTGCTGATGCAGCAGTGTGCCAGCACAGTCAAGAAAGTCTCGCTGGAACTCGGTGGCAACGCCCCGTTTATCGTATTCGATGACGCCGACGTGGATGCGGCTGTCGAGGGTGCGCTCGCCTCGAAATATCGTAATAGCGGACAGACCTGTGTCTGCGCCAACCGCTTCCTGGTGCAGGATGCCGTCTATGATGAGTTTGCGCGCAAGTTTTCCGAGGCAGTAACGACTGGGCTCAAGGTTGGCAACGGCCTCGAAGACGGGGTGGCGCAAGGGCCGCTGATCAACGAGGCGGCGGTCAGGAAGGTCGAGACGCACATTGCCGATGCGTTGGGCAAAGGTGCGAAGGTGACGACGGGGGGTGCGCGGCACTCACTGGGCGGGACATTCTTCCAGCCGACTGTGCTGACCGGGGTGAGTCGATCGATGGCTGTCGCGAGCGAAGAGACATTCGGGCCTCTGGCGCCGCTGTTCCGCTTCAAGACCGAGCGGGAGGCCATCGATATGGCCAACGATACCGAGTACGGGCTTGCGTCTTATTTTTATAGCAGGGATCTGGCGCGTATCTGGCGGGTGGCGGAGGCGCTGGAGTACGGGATGGTCGGAATCAATGCCGGGATAATCTCGAATGAGATTGCACCGTTCGGGGGCGTGAAATCGTCGGGTATCGGGCGTGAAGGCTCGAAGTACGGCATCGAGGAGTATCTCGAAATCAAGTACCTGTGTCTCGGCGGCATTGACGCCTGATGCGGCCACAGCGCCCGTTCAAACGAATCAATCAGGGAAAACTGACAAGGCTGATTTGACATGACGAAGAATGCTGACCTTCTTGCCCGTCGCAACCTGGCTGTTGCGCGCGGCGTGGCGAACATGCACAACATCTATGCCGAGCGCGCCGAGAATGCCGAGGTCTGGGATGTCGACGGCCGGCGTTACATCGATTTTGCCGGCGGTATTGGCGTACTCAATACGGGGCACCGCCATCCCAAGGTCATGGCGGCGGTGCAGCGCCAGATGGAGCAATACACGCACACCTGTTTCCAGGTGTTGCCCTATGAGCCCTACGTGGCCCTGGCAGAGCGACTGAACAGCCTTGCACCTGGCGATGCACCGAACAAGACCCTGTTTTTGACCACGGGTGCGGAAGCGGTCGAGAACGCGGTCAAGATCGCGCGGGCGCACACAGGCCGCCCCGCCGTCATTGCATTCAACGGTGGATATCACGGACGCACGATGATGACGCTGGGATTGACCGGCAAGGTGGTCCCGTACAAGGCGGGGTTCGGTCCTTTTCCAGGTGAGATCTACCATGCGCCATTCCCGATCGAGGTGCATGGCATTTCCGTTGATCAGTCGATGGCCGCGGTCAACAATCTGTTCAAGGCAGATGTCGAGCCGGCACGCGTGGCCGCGATCATCATCGAACCGGTGCAGGGCGAGGGCGGCTTCTATGTCGCGCCACCCGAGTTCCTCAAACGCCTGCGCGCACTGTGCGACGACCACGGCATCCTGCTGATTGCGGATGAGGTCCAGGCTGGCGCCGGGCGGACCGGCAGGCTGTTTGCGATGGAACACAGTGGCGTTATTCCCGACCTGACGACGCTGGCCAAGAGCATCGCCGGTGGATTTCCGATCTCGGCTGTCGTCGGGCGTGCCGACATCATGGACAGCGTTGGCCCTGGTGGACTAGGTGGGACCTATGCAGGCAGCCCACTGGGTTGTGCCGCGGCATTGGCTGTACTTGATGTGTTCGAGGAGGAGGGTATCCTCGAACGCAGTCTTGCGCTGGGTGAACGCCTGATCTCGCGCCTGCGTTCGATGGCGCAGAGCTACGCATGCATCGGCGACGTGCGTGGACTCGGGTCCATGGTCGCGATGGAACTGTTCAAGACGGTCGATGGCAAACCGGTCGCAGATGCCGATCTCACGCGTCAACTGGTGGTGAAGGCGGCCGAGCGTGGTTTGATCCTTTTGTCGTGCGGTATGTACGGCAATGTGATTCGGATCCTGGTGCCCATAACGGGTTCCAATGAAGTGGTCGACGAGGGTCTGGACATCATCGAAGGTTGCCTTGAGTCCCTGGTCCAGGGATGAGGTGCAGCTGGGTCACTCGTGACCATTGAATGACAAAGGTGGCTCCACTCGTGGAGCCGAAGATAAGACGAGGAGGAACATCCAATGTTTGGAAGAAAGCTGTTGTTTGGTGCATCGCTGGTTGCCGGATTGGGTCTGGGCGCGGTTGGCACGGCGAGCGCAGAAACCTTTATTACGATCGGCACAGGTGGTGTCACTGGTGTGTATTACCCGACTGGTGGGGCAATCTGCCGTCTGGTGAACAAGGGCCGTAAGGAGCACGGTGTCCGGTGTTCGGTCGAGTCGACTGGTGGTTCGGTTTACAACCTCAACACCATTCGCGCGGGTGAGCTTGACATGGGCGTTGCCCAGTCGGACTGGCAGTACCATGCCTATCACGGTACCGACAAGTTTGCGGAACAAGGCGCCAATGCAGAATTGCGCGCCGTGTTCTCCATCCACCCCGAGCCTTTCACTGTGGTCGCCCGCGCGGATTCCGGGATCAAGACCTTCGATGATCTGAAAGGCAAGCGTGTGAATATCGGTAACCCTGGCTCCGGTCAGCGCGGCACGATGGAAGTCGTGATGGCGGCCAAGGGCTGGACCAACGACGACTTCAAACTGGTGTCGGAACTGAAGGCCGCAGAGCAGTCGCAGGCCCTGTGCGACAACAAGATCGATGCGATGGTCTACGTCGCCGGCCATCCGAACGGTTCGATCAAAGAGGCCACCACCTCGTGTGACACGGTGCTGGTACCGGTCACCGGGCCGGAGATCGACAAGCTGGTTGCCGATAATTCCTACTACCGCAAGGCAGTCATTCCAGGCGGCATGTATACCGGCAGCCCCGATGATGTATCGACCTTCGGTGTCGCCGCGACCTTCGTCTCCTCAACGAAAACCCCGGCAGAGACTGTGTACCAGGTGGTCAAGGCGGTATTCGACAATTTCGACGATTTCCGCAAGCTGCATCCGTCTTTCGAGCATCTGACGAAAGAGGAGATGGTCAGGGAAGGGCTGTCTGCACCACTGCATGATGGCGCGATGAAGTACTACAAGGAAGCAGGTCTCATCTAAGCCTGTAGAGGTGTCCCGGGCTGGCGGCTTTCGCGCCGCCGGTCGGGACTGTGCGATCGGCATGTGCGGGCCACGCGGGGGTCACGACAACCGCGCCACCCTGCCTGTCGGCCATAACACAACAAGGTGCATCGAATTACTGGTGCCGTGGGGGGGAACGTGGCGGAAAAAAAACCTGATCCCGTACTGGAGGATGCGCAGGACCTGGTCGCGCAGGTTGATACTGGCGCACGCCATCCCGGGGGTGTGCCAGGCAAGTTGTTGTTTGGTGTGCCGTTGGCCTGGTCATTGTTTCAGCTCTGGTATGCATCACCGCTACCATTTCTGTTCGGATTCGGTGTGTTCAACAACACCGAGGCAAGGGCCATTCACCTGGCATTCGCGATCTTCCTTGCATTCACGGCTTTCCCGGCATTCAAGCGGTCACCACGCGACCGTATTCCGGTGACGGACTGGATTCTCGCGGCACTCGGCGCCTTCAGCGCCGCTTATATCTTTATTTTTTACAATGATTTGGCAGGTCGATCCGGTTCTCCAACCACGTTCGACCTGGTGACGGCCGTTACCGGCATGGTGATTCTGCTCGAGGCAACTCGTCGGGCGCTTGGGCCACCCCTGATGATTGTCGCGATCGTGTTCCTCGCCTACACCTTCGGCGGTCCCTATATGCCGGACGTGATCGCGCACAAGGGCCAGAGCCTGAGCAAGGTCATGTCGCACCAATGGCTGACGACGGAAGGCGTGTTTGGCATCGCGCTGGGGGTCTCCACCAGTTTTGTTTTCCTGTTCGTTCTGTTCGGCGCAATGCTTGAACAGGCCGGAGCCGGCAACTACTTCATCAAGGTGGCGTTTGCGTTGCTTGGCCACCTCAAGGGTGGCCCGGCCAAGGCCGCAGTTGTTGCCTCGGCTACGACGGGGCTGATCTCGGGCTCGTCGATCGCCAATGTTGCCACGACGGGTACATTCACGATCCCGCTGATGAAGCGCGTCGGATTTCCGGGTACCAAGGCCGGAGCCGTCGAGGTGGCGGCGTCGACGAATGGCCAATTGACCCCGCCCGTGATGGGCGCTGCCGCGTTCCTGATGATCGAGTACGTCGGTGTCTCATACCTCGAGGTCATCAAGGCCGCGATCCTGCCCGCTGTGATCTCATATATCGCGCTGTTCTACATCGTCCATCTCGAGGCCTTGAAGGCCAACATGCAGGGTTTGCCCAAGCGCCACAAGGCGACAATTGCGCAGCGGCTCATGACGTTCGCCGGCATCGTGTCAGGTGCCTGCGTGATCGGTTTCTTCGTCTACTACGGTATCGGCTGGATAAAGGACCTCGCCGGTGATGTGGCAATCTATATCGTGGCGGTATTGGTCGCCATTGCCTACGTAGGGCTATTGAAGTACGCGACAGCCTATCCTGAATTGCAGCAGGACGATCCGAACGACCCCGTGCTCGAATTGCCGGAGACAGGCCCGACGGTCAAGGCCGGGCTCTATTTTCTGCTGCCGATCGTCGTACTGATGTGGTGCCTGATTGTCGAACGCTTCTCGCCCGGGCTTTCAGCATTCTGGGCCACCGTGCTGATGATTGTGATCGTGCTGACACAACGCCCCCTGTTGGCATTCTTCCGTGGTAACGAGATGCAGGGTCAGGTGCAGCGCGGCCTGTCAGAGTGTATTGACGGTCTTGCGCACGGTGCGCGTAATATGATCGGCATCGGTGTCGCGACCGCCGCGGCTGGCATCATTGTCGGCACCATCACGCTGACCGGCATTGGCCAGGTGATGATCGAGTTCGTGGAATTCATCTCCGGTGGCAACCTGATGGCTGCGCTGATATTCACCGCGATGATCTGCATTATCCTGGGTATGGGGCTGCCCACCACCGCCAATTACATCGTGGTGTCCAGCCTGATGGCGCCTGTGGTGGTGTCGTTGGCATCGATCAACGGCATCATCGTGCCATTGATCGCAGTCCATATGTTCGTGTTTTACTTCGGGATACTGGCGGACGATACACCGCCGGTGGGGTTGGCTGCGTTCGCGGCTGCGGCAATCGCCAAGAGCGACCCGATCAAGACCGGTATCCAGGGCTTCATGTACGACATCCGTACAGCAATCCTGCCGTTCCTTTTCATCTTCAACACCCAGTTGCTGCTGATCGGTATTGATACCTGGTTTGAGCTCGTCATTGTTATTGCGTCGGCGACCGTGGCCATGTTGCTGTTTGCAGCGGCCACGCAGGGTTATTGGCTGGTCAAGAGCCGGCTCTGGGAATCACTGGCACTCCTGCTCGTTGCCTTCACGCTCTTCCGCCCGGGATTCTGGTGGGACGAGATCTATGCCCCAACAGAAGTGATTCCGGCGACGCAGCTTGTGCAACAGGCTGCCAAGGTTCCGGAAAACGGAAAGCTGCAGATGGTGGTGCAGGGCGAAACGCTGGACGGCAAGTTTATGACCCGCACGGTGTTGTTGCCGCTTGGTAAAGCGGGCGATGGTGTGCAGCGCCTTGCCGACGCGGGACTCGAACTTCGAGAGGATGATGGCAAGGTGCTGGCTGACAACGTGATGTTTGGCAGTGAGGCGCAAAGGGTAGGGATCGATTTCGACTGGGAGATTGTCAACCTGCAGGCGGACGCTGACCGGCCTCCGAAGCACCTGATGTTCATTCCGGCATTGATCCTACTGGCGCTGATCTGGCGTTTGCAGTTGCGTCGCAAAGGTTCTGCGGCACCCGTGCCCCAACGGGCCTGATTCGGAGATCTGATATGTTTAAGGAAATTCTGCTTCCCATCGATCTCGAAGAGACCGAGCTTACGTCGCGGGCGATCGCCATTGCACAGGACCTTGCCGAGCGATACGGGGCCCGCATCACCGTGGTGACGGTAATTCCGGATTTCAGTATGCCCGTGGTGGCCAGTTACTTCCCCAAGGACACGATCGAACGGGCGCGCAAAGAGATCTGCATCGAGGTCGAAAAGCTGATCAGGGAACGCTTTGCCGACCCCTCCAAGGTCCGCTGCGACGTGGGAGAAGGCAGTCCGCACAAGTTCATCGTTGCCTACGCACGCGACAAGCATATCGATCTGATCGTGATGCCGTCACGCGGCCACGACATTGGCAAGGTGTTTCTTGGGTCCAGTACCACGCGTGTGGTTGAGCGTGCACATTGTTCGGTGCTTGTCGTCAGGCCTTGAGTTGAATGACGGCGCCGCTCTGGCAACCGTCGCGCGACAGGGTTTCGGCTGCCCGGGTCACGCGGTTCATGGCGCTGGTCAACCAGCGCCATGCGTTAACGGTCACAACTTTTGGTGAGCTGTATGACTGGTCGATCGATCACCCGCAATTCTTCTGGAAGCTGATCTGGGAGTTCGGCGGTGTCGCCGCAGCACGGCAGGGCGAGCGCGCGCTGGTGGACGCGCAGCAGATGCCCGGCGCCCGCTGGTTCCCTGATGCACGCCTGAACTTTGCGGAAAACCTGTTGCGGCGTCGTGATGATGCCATCGCAGTGTGTTTTCGCGGCGAAGATCGAAAGGTCTCCAGTATCACGTTCGCTGATCTGTATGCGCGCGTGGCAGAGCTGGTCCAGGCGTTGCGCGTGGCCGGCATTGAGCCGGGTGACCGGGTCGCTGGATTCATGCCAAACATACCGGAGACCGTGATTGCAATGCTTGCCACGACGGCAATCGGTGCCGTGTGGTCGTCGTGCTCACCCGACTTCGGTGTACAGGGCGTGCTGGATCGCTTTGGCCAGATCGAACCCAAGGTATTGTTTGGCGTTGATGGCTACTTCTACAACGGCAGGACACACGATTCGCTGGGCAAGCTGAGCGAGATAGCGGCGTCGATTCCCGGTCTGCAGCGGGTCGTCATCGTGCCCTACGCGGGCGATGCTCCGGATGTGTCCGGCGTTTCCTCGGCAGTGCTGTTGCGTGACTTCGTTGCCGGTTCGGCCTCCCGCGAGATCGAATTCGCCCAGCTGCCGTTCGATCACCCGCTTTACATCATGTATTCATCTGGCACCACCGGGGTACCGAAATGCATCGTGCATGGTGCCGGCGGTACCCTGTTGCAGCACCTGAAGGAACATCAGTTGCACACCGACATCCATCCCGGCGATGTCGTTTTCTATTTCACGACCTGTGGCTGGATGATGTGGAACTGGCTGGTCTCCGCTCTGGCGAGCGGGGCAACCCTGGCGCTGTACGACGGCTCACCGTTCTACCCCGACGGCAATGCGCTCTTCGACTATGCGGATGACGTTGGCATCACGGTGTTCGGTACCTCGGCCAAGTACCTCGATGCATTGCACAAGGCACAGCTGCGGCCGCGCGAGACGCATCGGCTCACCGCATTGAAGTGCATCCTGTCGACGGGTTCACCGCTCGCACCGGAAGGCTTCGATTACGTCTACCGTGACATCAAGGACGATGTCTGCCTGTCATCGATCTCCGGCGGTACCGACATCATCTCTTGTTTTGCACTGGGCAGCACGGTACTGCCGGTCTGGCGTGGTGAACTGCAATGCCGCGGTCTGGGTATGCGGGTCCAGGTGTTCGACGAGATCGGCCATCCGGTCCGGGGACAAAAAGGTGAACTGGTGTGCACCGCGCCGTTTCCGAGCATGCCGGTCGGTTTCTGGAATGACCCCGGCGGTGCGCGATACCGTGCCGCCTATTTCGACCGATTCCCCGGGGTCTGGTGTCACGGCGACTTCGTCGAACTCACCGCGCACGATGGGATCGTCATCTACGGCCGTTCGGATGCCGTGCTCAACCCCGGTGGTGTCCGCATCGGTACCGCTGAGATCTACCGGCAGGTCGAGCAGGTGGACGAGGTGCTCGAGAGTCTTGTGATCGGTCAGCAGTGGGACAACGACGTACGCGTCGTGTTGTTCGTGAGGCTGCGCGAAGGTCTGCAGCTGGATAGCGCGTTGTGCGACAGGATCCGCGCGCAGGTGCGGCGGAACACGACGCCACGCCATGTGCCGGCCAAGGTCATCCAGGTGGCGGACATCCCACGCACCAAGAGCGGGAAAATCGTCGAGCTGGCCGTGCGCAACCTGGTGCACGGCGAGCCGGTAAAAAACCGCGAGGCGCTGGCCAATCCGCAAGCCCTCGAACTGTTCGTCGATATCGAGGAGTTGCGTCGCGGTTGAGTGCGCTAGATCCTCGGTTGCAGCATGGCGCGTGCCATCGAGCCGTCGGCCAACGGCCTGCCGATTGCCGCGGCCACTTCACGTACCTGCATCACCAGGTCCGCATTGCTGCCGGCGGGTGATCCATCCTTGAGCAGCAGGTTGTTCTCGAACCCGACCCGTACGTGCCCACCCAGGGCGGCTGCCGTCGCGGCGCAGCGGTGCTCGGCAGCGCCGAACGCGCACACCATCCACGGGGCATCGTGTGACAACTCGTTCAGGAAGGGCAGCAGCGCGCGCGGGTCCGATGTCTGGCCGCGGCTGTAGCGGCCGAGAACGAACAGCAGCGGCAGTGCCAGCGCCGGGATCACCCCACGTTCACGCAGCGCCTGGTAGCGACGCACTTCCTCACCCGAGTACAGGATGAACTGCGGGATGATGCCGGCATCACAGACCCAGGCGAAAAACTCGGCGGCGGCCGATTCGCTGGCCGCGTCTGGCACCAGTTCGCGGATCGCCAGCGATACACAGTCAGGCTGGAGTTCGCGCACCAGCGCCATCTGTGCAGGGGCCTGGAACTTTCCGGCGGCCTCTGTCGTGACCTGGATCAGCAGGCGGTCGCCGACGGCGTTGTGTACCGCGTCGATCGTGCGCCGGTAGGTATCGGCATCGAGGCTGTGGCCGCCTTGCGCGTCGCGCACATGCAGGTGCAGCATGCCCGCGCCCTCGTTCGCACAGGCTGCAGCCGTGTGCGCGATCTGCTGCGCGGATATCGGCAGGGCGGCGTGGTCGGCGGCACCCTTGTAGGCGCCGTTCGGTGCCACTGCAATGATCAGTGGGCTGGTGTCGATGCTCATGACAGCACAGCGTCGAAAGCCTGCGCCAGAAGCCCGACCACCTGATCGGTCTGTGCGGCATCGATGATGAACGGTGGGGCCAGCAATACGTGGTCACCACGTGCGCCGTCGATGGTGCCGCCCATCGGATAGCACATCAGGCCGCGCGCCATGGCTTCCTGTTTGATCTTCGCGTGGATCTTGCTCGAAGGCGGGAAGGGTTCCCTGGTATCACGATCGGCAACGATCTCGATACCGCGGAACAGGCCCCGTCCGCGGATGTCACCGACATGCGGGTGATCGCCGAGGCGAGCGCGCAGGGCGGCGGCCAGCCGCTCACCCATGACCTGCACATTGTTCAGCAGATGGTCATCGCGTATCACCTGCTGCACCGCCAGCGCAGCGGCGCAGGCCGTCGGATGCCCCATGTAGGTGTGACCGTGTTGGAAAAAGCCACTGCCGTCACGGATCGTCGCGAAGATTTCGGATGACACCAGTAGCGCCCCGATCGGCTGGTAGCCGCCGCCGAGGCCTTTTGCGATCGTCAGCAGGTCGGGCGCAATGCCGTCCTGCTCGCAGGCATACAGGGTACCGGTACGGCCCATGCCGCACATCACCTCGTCGAGCATCAGCAGCACGCCGTGTCGATCGCAAATCTCACGGATGCGACGGAAATATCCCGGTACGGGCGGGACTGCACCGGCAGTCGCCCCCACGACGGGCTCGGCGACAAAGGCCAATACCGAATCACTGCCGAGCTCCTCGATCTTTGCCTCGAGTTCGTTCGCCACACGCAGGCCGTAAGCTTCCAGGTCTTCGTCGGCTCGCCGGTCACGATAGGCATAACAGGGTGCGATGTGATGCGTCTCGATCAACAGCGGGTGGAACTGCTGACGCCGCCATTCATTGCCGCCGGCGGCCAGTGCACCCAGGGTATTGCCGTGATAGCTCTGACGACGGGCGATCACGTGGCGGCGCTGCGGCTGCCCGCGCTCAACCGCGTACTGTCGCGCCAGCTTGAGCCCGGCCTCGACTGCCTCGGAACCGCCGGACACAAAGTAGACGCGCTCCAGGCCAGCCGGCGCGCCTTCAATCAGCACGTCGGCCAATTGCTCCAGGGGTTCATTGGTGAAGAAGCCGGTGTGTGCGTAGGGGATCGCATCCAGCTGCTGTTTGATCGCAGCGATCACTGCGGGGTGACTGTGACCCAGGCATGACACCGCGGCGCCGCCGGAGGCATCGAGGTAACGGCGACCGTTGCTGTCGATGACGTAGATGCCGTCTCCCTTGACGGCTATCGGCAATGCGCCACGTGTTTGGCGGTGGAATACATGATCCATGGGTGCTTTCGGTCCGGTTGCTCGCCAGGGTTCCGCATACTCTAGCGTACCGGACGCGATCCCGCGTGCCTTGGCGTCGGACGCGCAACTGAAGCCTTCGTTACCTGTCCTTGCGACATGTTTTCAGGGCCTGCCGGGCACACGTATGCGCAGCCGGTGGTGGGCCCTGTATTGGCGCCCGCCGCGATCTGGGTGCACATATCAGCAATATCGTCGACTGCGCAGGGGGTCGTCTGCAGCAGAGGGTTCTGCCAGAGTGGCCTGTTCATCACTGCGTGACAGCCATTTCCACCAACACTTCGCGCGCTTCGTCGGCCGAGGCGATGGGGCGCAGCAACGGGACCCGGTGCAATGTCTTGTCCATGCGCAGATCCATGCCCAGCGCATCGATGCCGATCATGACGACAGCCGAATCGGCGGGTATGCCGCTGCGGGACAGGTAGCGTGACAGGGCGTCGCCGTGGTCCTGGTTCATGTGCGCCACGATTCGCGCCTGGACCTCGCGTGGCAGCGGGTTGGCCCGCACGAGGCGGTCTGCGGAAAACCAGCGGGCGGTCGCAAACCCGCCGTTCCAGTGAAAGCGCCGTGGGTTGAAGCGGTAAAAGCGGAACCCCAGTTGCTCGTAGTAGGGGCGGGTGTGCGGGAAGTAGTTGAAATAGCGGTCGGCATCGGCCGCAGGTGCTACCGGCAGCACGTCACCGATCGCACTGAGACGGCCGAGTTGCTGTACGTCGCCGTTGCCAGGCTCGCTGACGGTCAGGCCGCAACGCGGGTCGGCATCGAGGTTGCGCGTATGCTGTGACAGATGGCTGAGCAACATCAGCGGCAGCCCGTCCGGGTCGAGCACGTACGGCACCACTGAGCCGAAGGGGTAACCTTCATGCTCGTGCGAGTGGGTGGAAAGGACGGCATGAAAGGCACCGGCCAACAACTGCCACGCCCGCTCGGCTTGTTCGTCTCCGGTCTGCATGCCCAGAGTTTAGCCAAACCCGGCGTTATTATTGCGCTGATTTTTTGGTCGCCGTTGTTCGTTCGGTTCGAGCGGTGACATGATGACGCATTCGATACGGTATTGACGAAAACCATGAGCCCATTGGAAAACTGGTCGGAATACTCGCGTTTTTTCACCGCGCTGCTGGTGATTCTGGACCCGTTCATGGCGATCCCGATCCTGCTGTCGCTGACCGATGGCTACACCTCTGCCGAACGCAACCGCGTGGCCAGGACAGCGGCGCTCACGGTCGCGACGGTCCTGGTGTTGATGGCCCTGCTCGGCGAGACCCTGCTGCACTGGCTCGGGACCAGTCTGGGATCGTTCAGGGTGGGCGGCGGTATCGTGCTGTTTCTGATGGCGCTGGCGATGCTGCAGGCGCAGGTCGACCGGGTGCGCACGTCGCGAGCCGAAGAGCGTAGCGCGGCGACCCGGGCGAGCATCGCGGTGGTGCCGATCGCTGTCCCGCTGCTCGCCGGGCCTGGTGCAATGAGTACCGTGATCATCGCGATGCACCGTTCGGCGGCGCCTTATCACGCGGCGATGGTGATCGGGATTATCGCACTGGTGTGCCTGATCCTGTGGCTGGTGCTGCGACTTGCCCGGCCGATCGGGGCCCTGCTCGGCGATATCGGCCTGAACGTGTTGAACCGGCTGTTCGGCCTGATCCTCGCGGCGATAGCCGTAGAGGTCATCGCCAATGGTCTCAAACAGCTGTTTCCGATCCTTGGCACCTGAGTTCCGTTATTCAACCGACACGGAGGAGTATCGCCATGCTGTGGTTTCATGAGGGAAGGGCGGATGAGTTCGATAGCCGTCAGCGGTTGCCGTCTGAAGGCGTTGTTTGGCTCGATCTGGTTCGTAGCGGGCCGGACTGGCGCGAACAACTTCCGCCCGGTAGCGATTTGTCGCTGCACGCACAGCATGATGCAGACGTACTCAATACCACCCATCCACCCTTTTTCAACAAGACACGCGAATACGATTTCCTGGTGTTTCGTGGTTATGATTCGACGTCGGATGTGCATCATCCGCGCACCCGGCCGATCGTATTCCTGCTCAAGGACAATATGGTCGTGACGCTTCGCGAGCAGGGCGACGAAAGCTTCGTCGATTTGCGCCGCAGCTGGCTGGCTGGAGACATCGGTGTCCCCAACAGTGCGGCAAGCCTGCTGCATCGGCTGCTCGATGTCGTTGTGGATGGCCTGCTCGGTTTGCGCGAGCCGGTCAACCGGCTGTTAGCCGGCTGGCAGGAGCGCCTGCTGGACCAGTCTGACCCGTTTAACGACTGGCGTTTGCTGATGCGTCTGCGTAACCAGCTGCGCTGGCTGTCGGGTACGATGGAGGCGCAGCTCAACGTGATCGAGAGCTGGCGCGAGGACTACAGCGGGGATTTCAGCCAGAATCTGGAGATCCGCTTCAAGGACCTCGAGGACCACATCCGGCGTGTCGGCAGCCATGCCGAACAGAACCAGGGTGCGATCGATGCCCTGGTGCAGATCCACTTCGCCGCCAACGGACAGCGTACCAACCAGGTGATGCAGTTTCTGGCCGGGATATCGGCGATCTTTCTGCCGCTCAATCTGCTGGTCGGTTACTTCGGCATGAACTTTGCTGATATGCCGTTCCTGAGCCGCCCGCATGGCGGCCTGATTTCGCTGCTGCTGATCGTGCTGCTGGGCGTCGCCCTGTTGTGGGGGTTCCGTCGCCGGCGCTGGATGTAGCCGGACTCGACTGCCTTTACGCGTACTGTGCCGGCTCGCCGTTTTCCGCCTGTTCCCGGCCGTCCCATTTCGCCTTGATCTGCAGAATCTCATCCTTGATCGCGATGAAGGCCTCCACAAGATGGGGATCGAAATGGCTGCCGGCGTCCTGCTGCAGTGTTGCGAGCGCTTTTTCCACCGGCCATGCCTCCTTGTAGGGGCGGCGCATGGTCAGCGCGTCAAATACATCGGCGATTGCCACGATACGCGCACCTTCGGGAATCGCGTCACCGGACAGACCGTGCGGATAACCGCTGCCATCCCAGCGTTCGTGGTGCGACAGGGCGACCGTTGCGGCAAGCTGGAACAGATCGGTCCGGCTCTTGCTGAGGATCTTGTGGCCGATCTCGGTATGCGTTTTCATGATCTCCCATTCCTCGGCCGTCAGCTTGCGCGGGGCCTTGAGGATGCTGTCAGGGATACCGATCTTGCCTGTGTCGTGCATCGGTGCGGCAAGCTGCAGCAGGTGTGCGCGATCGACCGGCCAATGCACGGCGCTGGCCAGCGCGGCGGAATAGGCGGCCATGCGCCAGATGTGTGCACCTGTATCATTGTCGTTGTAGTGGCCGGCATCGCCGAGCATGAAGATGGCTGCTTTCTGCGCCTCTTCGAGTTCCTGCGTGCGTTCGATGACCTGCATGCGGCAGCTACGCTGCTGGTCCGCAAGCGCCAGATGGGTCTTGACCCTTGCCTGCACCAGCGCCGGATTGACCGGCTTGATGATGTAGTCCACGGCACCGACATCAAATCCGGTCTGTTCGTCCGCGGTCTCCGTCTTCGCAGTCACGAAGATCACCGGAATATCTGCCGTCTTTGGATCCGACTTCAGGCGACGGCAGACCTCGTAGCCGTCCATCTGCGGCATCATCACGTCGAGCAGTATCAGATCGGGCGCCTGCTTGCCGGCGATCCGCAGTGCGAGTTCACCGTGCGTTGCGGCACGCACGCTGTAGCGGTCTGCCAGGATGCCTTTCAGGACATCGATGTTTTCCGGTGTGTCATCGACCACCAGTATGCTTTGCTTGCGTGTTGGCTCCATCGTTACCGCCGTCCTTATGTCTGGTGACGGATGCCACCGTCGATTCTCATGATGGTCATGTCATCCACCTCATCGGGGTGGGCCACCTGGCCGAGTACTACATCGATCACGGCCTGGGGCGATATTGTGTGCCGCTCCAGTGCATCCTTTACGCGCGTCAGGCCGAACATGTCACCTGAGGGACAGACGGCTTCGATGGAACCGTCAGTCATCAGGTACAGGGCCTCGCCTTCGGCGAGCCGCTGCTGACAGGAGGGATAGGGTGCCGATCGCCGGTCGATGCCCATCGGCAGTTCGGTGGATGCGATATGCGTCCATTGCCCGTCAGTACCGAGGTGCAGTACGTCCGGGTTGCCAAAACTCCAAACGGCGGCATTTTCTGCGTTTCCCGGAATGCATACCGCCGCTGCCGCCATGAAGATATGCACCGGCAGGCGCTTGACCAGGACGTTGTTGATCTCAGGCAGGATTTCATCCAGCGGCCGGTCGGCCTCGGTCATCGAGTAGAACAGGTGCGATACCAGCGGCGTTCCCAACGCTGCCGACAGGCCATGCCCGGTGAAGTCACCGATCAACACGTGTTCATCACCGTTGGGCCGCTTGGCCGATAGCACCACATCTCCGCCGGCGGTGTCGCAGGAGTGGCTCGCCCAGCTGAGGCGGTCTTCGCAAAACTGCTCATCGGTACGCATGCTGATGATGATCTGTGCGATCAGCTCGCGTTCGATCGCCATGTGATCGTTGGCCTCACTCAGCGCGCGTCGCACCGATGCGAGCTCGATCTGGGTGCGCACTCTGGCCTGCAGGATGACCGGTTCAATCGGCTTGGTTACGAAGTCGACTGCGCCCAGCGAGAAACCCTCGAGTTCATCACCCTGCGAACCCATGCCAGTGACGAAGATCACCGGTATATCTCGCGTGCCGGGATCAGCCTTGAGGCGCCTACAGACCTCGAAGCCATCAAGCTCAGGCATCACAACGTCCAGTAGTACCAGGTCGGGCCGGTGTTTCGCGGCCAGTTTCAGTCCCTGGCCGGGTGAGACTGCGGCAATCAGTTGAAAATCGCTGCCGAGTGCGGTGCGAATGGTGTCGATGATCTCCGGTGAGTCGTCGATCGCCAGTACCCTGTAGCGGGTCCGCCGTGCGCTGTTTTCTTTGATCGATTCCATCATGCGCGCCGTTCCAGCGGTTCAATAGCCGCTCTCGCGGCGTCGAAGTCGTATTGCTGGATGGCCTTGCGCGCCTCCAGTAAGACCTCTTTTCGACCCGATATGGTGGTGGCTGCGATCAGGTCTTCGATCGTTTCCTCGGCAGAGGTATCGAAGTCCTCCAGCTGGTTCACGAGGCGCAGCATCAGCTTGTCGGCATCGGCAGTCGAGGCTTCAGCGGCCGGTGGCCGGACTTCGAGGCTGTCGGGTAATGCTGCCAGTTCGCCGAGCACGCAGTCGAGTTCCTGCTGCAGCATGTCGCAGTTGGCTACCGACATCGGGGAAACGGCGTGCTGCAGCGTCAGTTCGGCATCCGCCGCCAGCTGTTGCAGGCGCTTGGCACCGATACTGCCGGCGGTACCCTTGAGCGTGTGCATCAGTCGCTTGGCGGCTGCGCTGTCGCCGTTGTGCAGCGCATCGTGCGCGCGGCTCACGGCATCGGCCTGGTTGGTGGCGAACTTGTGCAGCAACCTCAGGTAGGTTGCTGCATTGCCGCCGACACGCCGCAAACCGTTGTCGACATCGATGCTTTTCAGCACGTCGAATGCGCTGCGGTGAGTGTTTCCCTGTGACGGGCGGGGCGCTGGTGGGTCTGCGATCGGGTTTGCCGGGGTGATCCATTTCGCCATGATGCTGAACATGTCGCGGATATTGATCGGTTTGGCGATGTGGTCATTCATGCCGGCGGCCAGCGCTTCGACAATATCGTCGTTGAGCACGTTGGCGGTCATCGCGATGATTGGCAGCTCCTGGAAACGTGACTGGGCACGGATCTCACGCGTGGCGTCATAACCGTCCATCACCGGCATCTGGCAGTCCATCAGGACGCCGTCATAGTCGTTTCTCTGCAGTTGGCGCAGCGCCTGTTCGCCGTCGCCGGCGGTGTCGACCAGGATGCCCTGCTCAGTCAGCAGCGCCGTGGCCAGTTCCTGGTTGTACTCATTGTCCTCGACCAGCAGGATGCGTGCGCCGCGCAGGGCGGTGACAGCGGCGTCAGCTGCTGACCTGGTGCGCGCCTCGGCGGACTGCTGAGGTAACTGTCCTCTGCCGGTGGCCACGCTCACCGCACCCAGCAGGTCGGATGGCGATACCGGTTTGGCAAGGATCGCCGCGACCTCGATGCCACCGGTCTGCAGTGATTCGGCGAGTTCCTCGCGCCCGTAGGCTGTTGTCATGATGACCGGCGGCAGGCGTTCACCCATTACCGAGCGTTGGCCGCCGAGAAACTCAATGCCGTCCACCCCCGGCATCCGCCAGTCGACCAGGAGGAAGTCGTAGTCGGTCGCGGTGTCGCTGAGACGCGCTGTGGCGGCGAATGCATCCTTGACGGCATCGACCTGGATGCCACGGGTTTCGAGCATCGAAGCGAAAATCACCCTGGCGCTCGAACTGTCGTCGACCAACAGACAACGCATGCCGCGCAGGTCTGCCTGTGCCGTCTGTGATTCCTCGTCTTGCCATTGATCGTCGACCTCCGTGAACGGCAGCCGGACATGGAAGGTGCTGCCTTTTCCGGGTTCACTTTCGACAGAGATGGTGCCGTCCATCATCTCCACCAGTCGCTTGCTGATCGCCAGTCCGAGCCCGGTACCGCCGTAACGACGGGTGGTCGTCGCGTCGGCCTGGGAGAACGACTGAAAAAGCTTTTGCTGCTGCTCTTTCGAGATGCCGATGCCCGAATCGCGTACGGAGAACTGTACGACCACATCGTCCGCCCGACGCTGCACGACGCTGACCGAAACGATGACCTCGCCGGAATTGGTGAACTTGAGCGCGTTGTTGCACAGGTTGAGCAACACCTGGTTCAGCCGCATCGGGTCGCCAATCAACGCACGTGGGACGTCGTAGGCGATGTCGAAAAGCAGTTCCAGACCCTTTTCTTCCGCCTTGAACCCAAGGACGCTCGACAGGTCGTTGAAAACGTTTTGAAGACTGAAGCTGATTGCGTCGATGTCGAGCTTGCCGGCCTCGATCTTGGAGAAATCGAGTATGTCGTTGATCAGCCCCAGCAACGACTCGGCCGAGCGGTTGACCTTCTCGATATAGTTGCGCTGCTTGCTGTTCAAATCGGTCTGCAGCGCGAGATGGGACATGCCGATGATGGCGTTCATCGGGGTGCGGATCTCGTGGCTCATATTGGCGAGGAAGTCGGACTTGGCGCGACTCGCGTCCTCGGCGCGACGGGTCGCCTCGCGCAGCCGGTCTTCGACAAGTTTGCGTTCGGTGATGTCCTTGAATACGGCGACCACACCCACGGCCTCATCGTCCTCGATGATCGGGACCAGTGTGATCGCGATAGGGAAGGGGTGACCGTCTTTGGCGATGAAGGTGTCATACTCGGACCGGTATTCCCGCTTGTCGCGCAACACCTCTTCGATAATGTCGTTGTCGCCGAACATCGGGTTGCCGACCAGGTCGGTGAACTGCAGCGCCTCGTGCAGTGGTGTCATCGACAGGTCCATCAGCGACCAGCCGAGCAGG
>ERZ795048.597-NODE-597-length-36937-cov-8.854645_pt1 | contig 36937 bp, 38 predicted proteins | sample MGYA00375132_ERZ795048 | MGnify/ENA primary metagenome ERZ795048 (study PRJEB30177, sample SAMN05720225) | activated sludge metagenome | isolation source: Anaerobic digester | place: Hong Kong | collected 2014-12-17 ...
AAAAATTAGTCAGAATATCAGTGATTATTTCTATGATAAAGATATTATAAAATATAAAATTGTATCAAAAATGGCTTATTTATTCCCTTTATCATTTCTTATCATAGTACTTATTATATTTTTCTTTTTTTTAGATTGAATAGTCTCTTATAGGGGTTTCTTCTCTTTAAATATGGGGGATTATTTTTTTGCAGGGGAGAGGCGTTAGACGGGATAAATAAGGGTTTTAGGGGGAGGAATTTTTATGTTATCAATTCCCCTGAGTTAGGCGATAGAAATATTACCACTGGCTATTCTAACAATCATAAGGACTTAATGAAGTCTAATAACATTATTGAGATTAATACATATAGAATTCCAATTCTTGCTGTATTGCTGATAATTTGTTTTATTTTTCAAAATGAATTTATGAAGGAAATGAAAAAAATATTATTTGTTAATCAACAGTGATTTACTTCTCTCCCTTCTGCTTCAAGAAAGATTCCGCCATGGAATAAATAATATGCCGCTGGTGCTTCGGCAGGGCAAGGATCATTTTTAACTTCTTCAATGTCCTGCCGTCAATATTGATAAATTCATTTTGAATGGTTGTTGGTTCCTGGTCGATGCCGAGCAGTTCATTAATGCTGACATTTAAGGTTTTGGCAATAATAGAAAAACAATTGACTTACCCATGAGTTTTATATCATAATCATTATAGCTTTAGTATTTAAGTGAAAAGGAAAACAATATGAATGCGATAAAAGTGCGTAAGAAAATCCATTCTAACGATATCCATATCGATGGTTTGGAACAGTATAAAGGTAAAAGCGCTGAAATAATAATTCTTATAGACGAGACTATCAGCGATGACAGTAAAATGAGGAGAGACAGCGCTTTTAAAATAATAGATTCATACTCAGGTAAAATAGAAAAATGGAGCCGGGATGAGTTATATGAGCGATAAGATATTTCTTGATACAAATATTATTGTTTATGCTTTTGATAAAGAAGATGCTCGTAAAAATATAACAGCTAAGGAATTATTAGATAACTTTTATACAGAAAATGACTATTTGATAAGCACACAGGTCATGCAGGAATTCTGCAATGTGGCTTATAATAAGATGAAACCAGCATTGACTGGTGACGAAATTAAAAATTTTGTATCAAGTTTTTCTGAGGACAAGATATATATTATAGAAAAAGAAACTATTAAAAAGGCAATTTATATCAAAGAAAAATTCCGTTATTCATTTTGGGATAGTCTCATTATAGCATCTGCGCTTTTGTCAAGTTGTAATAAGCTGTATTCAGAAGATATGACTGATGGACAGATCATCGAGAATTTAACTATTATGAATCCTATAAAATTTTAAGTGAAACATAGTAAATGGTAAAACTCTTCACTCAATAGTCTCTTATAGGGGTTTCTTCTCTTTAGATATAGGAGATTATTTTTTTTGCAGGGGAGAGGCGTTAGACGGGATATAGAAGGATTTTAGGGGAAGGAACTATTTATTCCCTTTATATTATAGTATCAATTCCCCTGAGTTAGGCGATAGAAATATTACCACTGGCTATTCTAACAATTATAAGGACTTAATGAAGTCTAATAACATTATTGAGATTAATGAAGAAAAAATCAAGAACCATTCAGGCTTTATGCTTATTGATAAAATTTAACCAAATTAAGCTGTTTCCTAATCAACCAATAATTATGGGCACCTCTAAAAATCAGGTTTTTTCATTAATTGAAAAATGATAAAACCTGATTTATCCAATGGTTGTGCCCACAAGGGAACATCCGAAATGTAATTTATAGAGGTTCCCTTATTTTAATACTAAATTTATAGTTTACAGAAATGCCTATCGCAAATAAAGTATAAGTAAAGTACTTAAAGTATAATATATTGCAGGGTGAACGATATGAGTAGAGTAATCATTGATATAAAAGATAAATCAAAAGAAAAGACATTTATAAGTTTTTTAAAGTCTATACCCTTCATTGTGGTTCAGGAAAAAGTAAAAGAAACAAAGAAAGATTACGATAATTTCAAAGCCATTTTTGGTATATGGAAAGGACGTGATATTAACCTGAATGAAATAAGAAGTAAAGCATGGGACAGGAAGTGATGGTTTTATGCGATACAAATATTATCATTGAGCTTTTTAAAGGAAACAAAGAGACGATTAGTGTTGTTGAAAAGATTGGAATTAATGACATTTCAATAAGCTCAATAACAGAAATGGAGTTATATTTCGGAGCAATAAATAAAATCGAACTTAATAAAATAAAGAAGTCATTACGTTCACTGGATGTTATACAAATTGATCCAATGATATCAGAATATGCTGTTAAACTGATAGAAAAATATGCAAAGAGTCATCACTTGAATATTCCAGATTCGATTATCGCTGCAACTTCATTGGTTTGCGATATTGAACTGTTCACCTATAATATTAAAGATTTTAAGTATATAAAAGACCTCGGGCTATTTAATTTCAAGAAGAAGTAATATTCCATAGATCCGTTTATTTGACTTACCAGGTGGATAGCGTAATGCTTGTGGTCAATGACGATGCGGCGGGCAAGAGCTGAGTGCCCAGAAAGCGGACCTGAATCTTTTACTGTTATTACGACCTTGCCAGCAGATAGATAATCGAAAGCCCAGCGTTCAGCCTTGCTTTTTGACGTTTCTCCGGTACTTTTTGCGGTACCCCATCGGTTGTCAGGGAGTTTGAATCGAACGTAATAAATGCGGTTTCTTTTGTAGAGAGAGTAGGGCTTGCCGTGCGACGCCATCTTAAACCTTCTTTTATGCAACATTTGGTGCAGTTCATGCTACACTTATGCTACACTTTTGGGTTATTTAAGAAGCGCCGGTTTTCCGGTAACTTTCTAAGTCCTGAAATAATCAGGGTTTTCTTTGGGCGCTACAGGGATCGAACCTGTGACCCTCTGCTTGTAAGCTTGGCCGGGTCACGGTTAACTCCTCGATCCGTCAGCACTTAACTTTTTTCACATGCGTTTTGCGACAGTGTTGCGACAGATTTTTGCTATTTCGGGACCCGGACCGTCACATCGATGATGTTCTTGATCCGGTTTACCTTCGCCACCCCATCGAACCCTCCCGCTTGCGCATAACGCATATGCGTAACGATCGGCGATGAGTGCCCGAGAAAAGCCTGCAGGTCGTCCAGGCTCACCCCCGCATCCCGCATGCTCTGCGCATAGATGTGGCGCAGGTCATGGAGCCGCAGCGTCTTCCCCGGAAGCCGGTCGATGAACGAAAGATTGTCGCGCAGCTCATCCATGTGCCGCTTGATCGTCGCCTCGGAAATCGTCACCTTGGCGGATGTGCGCGGCAGCTGCGTGAGGTACTCGTACAGCGGATCAGGTATCGGCACCGATCGGGCTTTCTTTCCCTTTGCCGTCTCGGGGCGGACGTCGATCCTCCTGGTCTCGAAATCGATGTCGGTCCACTTGAGACCGGTCATCTCCGATTTCCTGAGTCCCGCGAAGATCCCGATCATGACCACGGTGAGCAATCCCGGGTGACAGGACGCCTTATCGATGATCTCGGCTATCTCGCTCCCGGTCAGCCTGATGTGCCGGATGTTCTTTTCGTTTACCTTCAGCCCCTTGCACGGGTTGCTGCGGATATACAGTTCGTTCCGGATCGTCCAGTTCATGAAGCTGCTCAGGATGTTGATGTCCTTGTTGACCGTCGACCGCGTCGCCTTGCCGTTCTTGCCTTCGTTGTCGAAGCGCCAGGCGATGTAGCTTTCGATGTGGGACCGGCGAAGATCCCGTATCTTGATATTGTCAAAGAACCTGGTGAAGCGCTGTTCGTAAAAAGCGATCTCAGCGGCGTACTGCTTCTTGCTTTTCATTACCCTCGAGAAAACATCGAGGTACCGCTTGAAAAGAGTGAAGAGCAGGGGGTTCTCGGTGTCATTCTCCATGATGACTTCCTCCACCCACCGGCTGTAGCGCCGTTCTGCTTCACTCCTCGGGCAAATGACCCGCTTCCTGATGCGTTTGCCCTTGTATACCATGTCGAACATGTACTTCACGTATCCGCGGGGCACCCGGTTCTGGCATGGATCTTTCTTAATTGGCATGGTTTCCTCCTTTGATCTGAGGATACCAGCCGCCGATACCTCGTTGTATACCCGGAGAAGGGGTCCTGTCAATACTAATCCAGTATTTTTCTGTGCAGATATCGTAGCGGTTTGCTGTTTTACAGAAACCGCATTTCAAACGGGTGCCTGGAAGCATTATTCTGGCCATGGTGTACCTCGTGCGTTCAATTGATGCGGTCTTTGCTGATGATCTTGACGATCTCATCCGGCTTAAAGAGGTACCCTTTCCCCAGGACCTGGTATGCGGGAAACACGCCGTCGCGAACCAGTTTGCGGATCGTGTATTGGGGCATGCTGATGATCTGAGAAAGTTCTTTGGTGGTAACGAAAATGCGTGGCACGGTGACATGCTGGGTCATAGGAAAAAACCTCCCAAGTATTATCACCTATAACTATTTAAATTTACGGGCGTTTCATGTCAAGTAGATGCGGAGAAAAAAAGGAAATTTTGAGGATTTATTTATGCGAAGTAGATAATTTTTCGTAGAAGGCCTAATGATATGATATAGGATTTTATCAGTAAAATATCAATAGAGTTTTTTATTGTGTTTGACATTAATAATGGAATATACAATTATTAGCGTTATGTGAATTATGTAATACTGGTATTTGAAGCATTGTGTAAATATATGGCATCAATAATTTAGGAAGTTAATTCAGTTATATAATTAGAAATAAAACTAACAATTAATAAAGGGTTAGAATCATGTTCCATTTTTTAATTACATTATTTATTATTTATATAGCATCAAGATTCATTTCTGATTTGAGTGATTCAGTAAAACAGCAATTCCCAAATATCACAGGCAAGGCAAAACAATTTATTGATGAAATATTTTTAAATTCTGGATCGCGATTTTCATCATTTAATACTTCACCAAATTTTGAGTCACGATTAAGAATTATGGGAAATGAGCTAGAGGTTCTCTTTGGAAATAAACGCGTATTAGATGTAATTGCGGCTGTTGAGGTCTGTATCAGTTTACATATGGCTAAATCGGATGGATACATATCTGATGCCGAGATGAAAGGGATCAGGGATGATATCATCGAAAAATTTGGTGATGACGTAAATCATTCGTTAATAGCTGAGGGTGTAGGTGTTGTAAAAAAATACATTAAAGATTTTAACAATGATGAGCTTGTAATTTCGGCATATTTTATTATTGATATATGGGGAAAGATTTTACAAAATCATTTAGATCTAAGTGATGAGCAGTTTTTCAATTTTGTCGCTCAGTTGTTTTCAATAATTTATAGGACAGCTCTAACTGATGGAATGCTTAAACCTGCCGAGGAAACCTTTTTTAAAAAATTATGCAACATATTTAAACTAGATCAAGAGAGTCAGGATTATCTGATAAGAATGGCTATTTATCAGAATAATGCAAAAAAATATAAAAATGAAATGAAGAATGATGAGAATGATAGATTCAGAGAGTCTATTAAATTATTTAATCTAAAACCTGATTATTCAAGTATCGATCTTGAAAAAGCTTGGAAAGATTTTATTCGTTTTAATCATCCAGATAAATTTCACAACGTGGGAGAAGAGATATATAGGACGATAAACGCTGCTTTTGTTGATGGTAAAAATGCATATGAGTTCTTAAAGGGATTTATCGGTAAAGAAAGGCCATATATTAAAGAAGAGTCTAAACATAATCCAGGAGTGAATAGTCAATCATTTGAAAATATTCAGCAGGAAAAATATAGCACCAGAACTTCAGATGTAAAAGAACCAAAGAAAGATACTGATAGAACTTTCACGGATTATAAAAAACCTGATGTAACTCAAACGCCAGATAGTATTATTTTATTAAAAAAAATGTTTGATAGATTGTTACCTCTCTTGTTAGCAATCAAAAAACATTTTCTTGAATTAATAAAAATACTATATCCAAAGATTCAGATTTATTATTATCGAATCAAAGTTAAAATCAAAGATATTAAAAAGTTCGTAACAGTTGATAATTTAAAAAAATATATACTAGCATATAAAAAGAAAGCTATTCTAACATTTTCAATACTGATTTTTATCCTTGGCATAATGGTCACTGGTAAATATATACGAAATTTTTATTATTTTACGATGCTTGATAATAAAACTACTATTATAAGCGATAAGGGTATTCAATATTTCGTTAACAATGCTGATAAATTCAAACCGGATTTGATTGAAATTATTGATTCAAGTGAAAATGAAATTAAAAGGGTTAATGCGCTTATAGCGTTAATTAATATTGATAAAAATAATTTCATTTATAATCATTATATAAAGATGCTAATAAATTCCCATGATCATATAGTGAAAGAGCGCCTGATGTATGCAATTGGTATTTATCCTGTTATAGATGATGAAAATATTAATTCTGCTCTTGAAACGATAAGTACAGAAGATCAAACGATCTCGTTAACAGCTACAAACTCTTTAAGAAAAATTGGTGGGAATAGGATTCCAATCAACGAAATTAATTTTGGAATATTATACAAAGGAACTGATAATCAAAATCCCGATATTCGTTTGTTTTGCCTAGACGCAATACTCTATTATGAAAGTATTTATAAAAACATTATTATAAACCTTTTTGTCGAAAAGCTTGCAGATGAATCAAAAATTGTACAATTATTCGTTTCTTCTGGGTTGAATAATTTACTGCCTGGGAAAGGTGAGTTGTATAAATGGCTTCAAGAGAATAACAATCAGTCCTATATTGCTGCAATAAATACCGGCATAATGAAAACGAATGAGGATTTAAATCGAAATTTAATAGTGCTATTTAATAACAACCCTGAATTCTATTCGATTAAGGAAATAAATACAATGGATCTTTTGTTGTCAGTGAATGATGAAACATTAGCAAAAGATATCATCACAACAATTAAAGAAAATAATATTAAAAATTCTATCTTGTTCGACTTTGCATATAAATGTTTTGCAACGTTTGGAGCCGAGTTTAATTCAGAAATAATTGATTATTATAGAACCGATATTAATCTGTTTTGTAATTTTGTAAAAAACAAAATACGGGATAAATCGGAGAGTGATAAGAATAAGGTTATTAATCTTCTTTATAGCTGCAAGGATGAGAGATTAGAATATAAGACATTAGCTAAATATATTTTACAAGTTAATAATAATGATAAATTACAACGGGCAAAATTGAATGATATAATATTATCGAATTGATAATTAGTGATTTAAATCATAAAGGATTGATAAAATAAATATATTTTGAATTGCAAAAATATCAATTTTTAATTGGAGATTCTATTCGATGCATCATGAAATTAATTTATTTTGTAAGATAATGATTGGGACATTATTGGTATTTAATAGCTCATGTTTTTTTTTGGATGATGATAGTAAATCTGATAAGGAATCAGAGATTGTTTCAAATCATAACGAGTATGTAAAATCAAACCATGTTACATTAGTTTTTAAAGATCATATATGGGCTTTAGGTGGCACTGTTGTTGATGATGGTTATAATTCTCAACAGGCATATAATACAATCTATAAAAGTAATAATGGGTTAGAATGGGTTGTTGTGAAATATGAGGCAGAATGGGGAAGAAGAACAAGACACGGTGGTGTTGTATTCAATAATAAAATGTGGATCATGGGCGGGATGAATTGTAAATATGATGTCAGTTATGCATTTAGAGATATTTGGTCTTCTTCAGACGGTGAAAACTGGGAATGTGAAGGGCTGGCACCATGGGCAGAACGGTATGGCCATGCTGTTATTGTACATAATAATAAGATATTTGTAATAGGAGGTCAACAAACTCCTGAATTGTATTTTAATGATATATGGAGTTCAACTAATGGACTAGATTGGAATCTTGAAAAATCAGATGGATTGCCACTATCAAATGGTTCTAATACAATAAATATATCAAATACTGCAGCTGCATCATATGCAGGTAAAATATGGCTCGTCGGAGGGCAAAGTTTTATTGGAACAAACGATGGTAATTATGAAGGATTTTCTGAATTACAATACCTTGCTGAAGTGTGGTCTTCACCAGATGGGATAACTTGGTCAAATGAAACTAATGGTTCAGATCGAGTTTCTGAATTTGCTAGAGCGGAAGCACGATTAACGGTTTTTCAGGATAAACTATGGTTGAGCGGTGGTACATATGAAAATGACACTGACTATTCAGTTTATTGCATGGATACAAGCTCAGGATATACAAAACCCCCTTGGATAGAAACAAATTATCCACTTAATAAATTGTTTCAAACAAATGTCCAAAGTGATGAAATTTCAATGTGGGCTGATGGATATTTATATTACCAAGATGGAAGACCAATGAGTTTTTTAAATAATGGTATGTTCGGCATATCTCAACATAGCTTTATTGCTTATAAAAATCAGTTGCTTATTTTTTGGGGAAAGTGTGACGCGACATTTTATTATGCCCCTGATGAATATGGTTATACAAGCAATAAAAGATGGACTGGATTTTTTACGAATATGTATAGGTCTATTGATGGCTATAATTGGGAGATTTTGAATGATACTTTATCTCTCCACAATATGAGCACACCTGTATATGATTGGTGGGGTGTTGATGATGGTGATGTATATTGGTATAAATTAATACCATGAATAAGAATGGCTTCAATATATAGAATTTCGAGACTGTTGTTGATATATATCATTAGGTATAAAATCACTTCTTCTGAATTTTCTCAACCACAGTCTTCTCTATCCTTTTGATTTTACCTTCATGGAGAATGAATTTCACTCCTATTTCAGCAAACTGATACATAGCTGATTTTTCGGCAAGCCATTGTGCGATATCATTGATTGAATCCTTATTGTATTTTCCAGTAAAGTATTTGCTATAGGTTTGGTAACAATTTTCTCTACAGGAACTTTGGGCTCATCGAGCTTGATCTTCAGAAATTCCGCGATCTGGTTTTTATGAAAACGTACAGACCGCCCGATCTTGATGAACGGGATCTTGCGATCCATGACGTCATGCCTGACCTTGTCTTCGGATACCCGGAGGAAACGGGCCAGATCCTTGTACGTCCAGAGAATATCGGGGTCGATGTTTTGTTGATCCATGAAATCACCTTCCTGAAATAGAAATTAATATGAATAAATAGCGAGAGATGCTCACAGTTCTACAATACCGTTACCTTCATCGTCGTCATCTTTCTTTATCGGCTTTCGGGCAGTGCGTTCAATGGCTTCAGGCTCCTGAATTTCCTCGGTTGCATTCACGAGATCCTTAAACTTGCCTGCAGCAGGGAGAAGGCGGCTTTCAAGCGATCCGACCGCGTCGTTGTACGACTTAATCGCTCCGTCAAGAGCTTTTCCGGTCTTGAAGATGTGATCAAAGAACTTGAGGAGACGGGAATACAGCTCCTTGCCCTGGAGCGCGATGTTCCTGGCGTTCTCGGTGATATGGATCTGCGACCACCCGTAAGCAACAGTCTTGAGCAGACCGATAAGAGAAGTAGGCGTTGCAAGCAGGATCCTGGATTCCATGGCGTATTGGAGAAGGCCCGGGTCCTGCTCAAAGGCCGCATTCAGGCAGGCATCATTCGGGATGAACATCACCACGAATTCAAGCGAGCCCCCGAACTGCTGCCAGTAGCTCTTTTTCGCAAGCTCGGTGATCCGTGACTTGATGGCGCGGACATGGTCCGCAAGCTTGCGACTCCTGATTTCATCCGATGTCGCCTCGATCGCCTCGAGGTATGAATCAAGCGGCGCCTTCGCATCCACCGGGAGAATGCCTTCCTGGGGAAGATAGATAACCATGTCGGGCCTTCCTTCATCGGTTGCAGCCTGCTCGATGAAATCAACATGCTCGACCATCCCGGCCATTTCAACGATGCGGCGGAGCTGGACTTCTCCCCATTTGCCGCGCACCGTGTGGCTCTTGAGCGCCTGCGCAAGGGTCGATGTCGTTACCTGGAGCTCCGAATGGCTCCGCGTCAGTTGTACCAGCTGTTCAGACAGCGCTCCGTATGAGCTTTCACGCTTGTTTTCCAGCTCTCTCACGTGGGTCCCGAGCGTCTCAAGGGTCGTTTCAAGCGGGCTGACGAGATTTTTTATCTCGGCCTTGTGCGTCGACCAATCACTGCGCACCTGTGAGAGCATTGAATCGAGAGTTTCCCTGGCGCGCTTCATGAATTCGTCGGTGTTTCCGGCAAGTATCTGCCCTGAAAGCGCCTGGAACGTATCCCTCAGGTGTTCCTGTGCGCGGTCAAGCCACTCCAGCTTCTCGTTCGTCGATTCGCGCTCTTTCTTGTATGAGGCGATCGCTTCGCGCAGCTGGGCGTTCTCTTCGCGAATGATATCGAGTTCAGTTTCAATCCGCGGGATCCTCTGGGATTCACCTTCGAATTTCGCTTTCTGGGCAAGCAGATCATTGAATATGGCATCCTTGCAATTGATCTCAATGTTAAATTTTGAAATTTCAACTTCCATTGAGCCAATTCTGGTCTGCAGCACGACAATGCGCGATCTCCACCAGAGCCAGGAGATGATCCCTGTCAGGATGATTCCTGAAAAAAGTATGCCTATCGAATATACCGTTAGTTCCATCATATCCTCCAGTTGTCTTTGTGCCTGATAAACAGGTCAAAAAATGAGCACAAATAATAATGAAAAATCCGGCTAACGGCAACCTTGCGACATAAAATTTTCACGATATCTGTAATTTTTTACCCTTGTGGAATGCCTGTGGCAAGCTCATGCCTCATTCCCGCCATGAACATACGACTTTCTGGAATCGGCGAGATATCAGCAGTTGCTGATACACAAAAAACGATCCGGAGGAACGGATGAACAAAGAAATGGTTTATGGACTCGCGGTGACGCTCGCCGACCAGATGTACAATTCGCTGGCCGGCAATGAGCGACGGAGCTGGGTGATCAACTCGCCTGAATTCAGCATCTTGATCATCGGCGACCGGCCCAACAACTGTGTCGAGCTGGTGTTGTACGACGGGGATTGCCTGGCTGACAGATCATCGATCAGCATGTTGAAAGGGGAGGCACAATAGGATGAAGCGCAGGGCAAGAGGATACTGGAAGGATTGGCGGCATGTTGTTGCGGCACTGCTGCCGCTTGTTCAGAAGATGGGTCATATGCCAACACAGGAGGAACTGAGACAAAACGGCCTCTCCTCCGTTTCCCGCGCCCTGCGCAATTTTCATGGCGGCCACAAGGCCGCCGCGCAGAAGCTCGGGGTCCCGACAAAAAGGGAACACCGGGGCCTGGCGCTCAAAGACAAGATCAATTTCACGCGTGAGGTCTTCCCGTATACTGCAAAGGGATACTTCCCGAGCAAGAAGCAGCTTATATCCAGTGGCAGGGGGGATATCGTCACGGCGATTGTTAAACATCATGGCGGATTCATTAAGGCAGCACAGATGCTCAATCTGCCGACGTACAATGAATACAACCGGTTGCGTGATCCGAGGTACTGGTCAGAGGAACGGATCATTGATGAATATCTCACGTTCATTCTTAAATATGGATACACCCAGTGGCCGACACCCGGTGATATACGGGCCATGGGACACGGGCCCCTGGCCCGGGCAGTCCAGAAGATGAAATACAGCCGCGTCAGGGAAATCCTTGCCGAGAGCGGCCTTGATCTCGGGACGAAAAAGAGGAGCATTGCCCATCTCAGACCGTTTGAACGAGTATTTCCGGTAAACCAAACAGTCTTCGAGGAGAGCGAGCTCAAGTATTACTTCATCGGGGTGACTGCTGCAGACGGATGTCTGATTATTCGCAAGAACGAATATGCAGTCGAGATCGGGCTGAACAAGGTCGACGAGGATTTGCTCATCGATCTAAGAGACCGCATATCGCCGGGAAGACCGATACATCGGAAGCCGCACCGGATAAACAGTGAATGCGATGCGGTTCGTCTGAAAATAAACAGCCGTGAGCTCGTTGAAATGCTCGGACAGTATATGCCGCTGCACAGGAAAACATGGCTGATGACTTTCCCCGAATCTATCCCTGATGAGTTTTTCCCTCATTTCCTGCGCGGCGTGATCGATGGTGATGGAAGCATCGGCATCACCAGGAACAGCAGAGTATTTTTCGGCGAGCTTCGCTATTACCATGTCATACGGGTCAGGATACTGGGAACGCAGGCGTTCCTTGAAGGGCTGGTCGCCAGGATACAGAAGATCCTGGGCATCAAAGCGGTCAAGGTTTACAAGCGTACCGGGGAAAACGTCTTCGAAGTCCAGTTCTCGGGAAAGCATGCCCGACGGATACTCGATTATATCTATGACCATTGCACGATCTTCCTGGGAAGAAAGCTCCGGGTCTGGCAGCTTCTGAAAGACCTCAGCCAGGAAGAGCTAGCAAGGCGTTATAACACGCCCCAGGGAAGATACAATCATCTTATGAAACTGGAGCAGGGCGATCATGCATCAACGCCTAATTAAGGGATTCTTGTTGGATCACTTAGATGACTTCTTCAAGCCAGGGCGTTCATACAAGATCCTGGGCTGCTCATTTTTTCGTGGATTCAGGCGGTCAATATAGATTGTGCAATCTTGAATTTCCCAGCGATACTTCCGGTACCTGGTTATGAATTCAGGGTACTCGTCAGACGGCTTACCGATCGGAGTAAGCTTCAAGGCTTCTTCCTTGTTCGGAGCGCAGACAATGAAGACCGGGTTAACATGATCCGGGTGGAAATCGATATAGTTGAATGCATAATCCTTGAGCCGCCTGTATCTCGGATTTCCATCGTCATCGTAATACATATAAAGCCTCCTGATGTCATGCAAAAGATGAATATATTTTATCATCCGTCAGGTTCGGGCTACAACCTGCAGGATGGGGGATATCTGGAACCGGAGAGGAATATTTCCCCAAGTAACCTGTTAAGCAAGCGGGCGCCTCGAGAAGTAATGACCAAGAGACCCACAGCACAGAATCCCATTACGGTGTAAGGATGTTGCTATTCTGAAGTGTACCAACGTATGAATATTGATTCTTGCACAATGGCAGTTATGGCCGATTATGGGCGAATAGAGGAGGTTAGTATGAAATAATGAGCATGTGACCCCGGGCATAATAGGGTCGTAAGAGAAATTGAAACCGGCCTGCTACGTCCGAAAACGTAAACAGGCACTTTCTCTCTCGTGATACTCACGGCTATGCCCTGCATCGACATGAGCGTCATGTCGTCGAAGAGTGCGGTGATATCCACTCCTGAGAAAGTAGTGTAAGTCTTGACGAAACGTTCGGTGACGAGGCCACCGGCTACATTATTCTGACCCATTTTGTACCTCCATAAGTAGCTTGGGTAAGATGGTTATATTGAGGGAGGCTTAGGCCCGGTGACCTCTGGCAGATCCTTTGAATATGATTATATCTATCCCCTGGTCAGGGGCCCGAGATTGTCGGGATAGTCTTCAACCATCTACCTCTGATAGTCACTGGAATAAAGAATGATCATCCGATATATACCAGAAATGTAACACATATGGTTGACTTTAATACAAATATAGTCAAAAATATGGTTGACTTTGTGACAAGAATTGATGATATTTATGTATCTGAATAGGTTTAGATGTGTTTAAAAGATCAATACTGAATAAGCTGGGTGCCTGGAAAAGACAGAGCGACCGGAAGCCCCTGGTCCTGCGAGGGGCCAGGCAGGTGGGCAAGACCACTGCAGTAGAAATGTTCTCAGGCGAATTCGATAACTATATCTATCTTAACCTGGAACGGGGAGAGGATCGATCCATCTTTCGCGAGGACATGACGGTCCATGAGATCTTCAACGCGATCCTGATAATCAAGAACATCCAGCTCAGGGAAGGCAGTACGTTGCTCTTCATCGATGAAATACAGAATTCACCGGTAGCGGTGATGATGCTTCGGTATTTCCATGAAGAGAAAAAAGATATTCATGTAATCGCCGCTGGATCGCTCCTGGAAATCATGCTTGATGAGAACAGGATCAGCTTTCCTACCGGAAGGGTCCAGTTCCTGCACCTGTACCCGCTTTCTTTCGAGGAATTCCTCGATGTTAAGGGAGAGAGAAAGCTCCTCGATGCGTATTATACTGTTCCGGTTGAAGGCATTATCCATCAAAAGCTTTTGGCGCTTTTCCATGAATATACCCTTATTGGCGGGATGCCGGAGATTGTCAGAAAATACCTTGAAGGCACCACGGTTACGGGACTCAAAAGCACCTACGAAGCCTTGATGATATCGTATATCAATGACACCGAAAAATATGCGCGGAACCAGACCATGCGGCATGTCCTGCGGCACTGCCTGGAATCACTGCCATACGAGGCGGGCAACAGGATCAAGTTTCACGGATTTGGAAAGTCGCAATATGGTTCGAGGGAGGTGGGGGAATCGATGCGCCTTCTCGAGAAGGCGATGCTGATACACCTGATATATCCGACCACGAACACCGAGCCGCCGGCTGTTCCCGATATCCGCAAGTCGCCGCGCCTTCAGTTCCTCGATACTGGTCTCCTCAATTATTTTGCAGGCCTTCAGCAGCATGTAGTCAAGGCCGAAGATCTTCATTCGTTCTACCGGGGAATCATTGCCGAGCATGTTGTCCGCCAGGAGTTTATCGCCCTTGACATGGAAACCGATCGAAAACCGGTTTTCTGGGTCAGAGAAAAAAAACAGTCCAATTCCGAGGTTGACGTTCTTGTCCCGTTCAGGGAGTCGCTGATCCCGGTGGAGATCAAGGCAGGGAAGGCAGGCACTCTTCGTTCACTGCATCAGTTCATCGATGCTGCTCCGCATCAGTTCGCCGTGCGTTTATGGTCAGGAGAGGTGAGGGTGGATCCGCTTGTCACGAGCGATACAAAAAGATTCAGGCTGCTCAGTCTTCCGTATTATCTGGTGGGAATGTTGGATAGTTATATTGCGAAATACTATAATTAAACGTACTGTAGATATGGGGTATTTTAAAACACTATATAAACCGGATTCGTATTAGGAAAAATGACTGGTAAACGATAGAGTTTTCAGGATTATTTAAACGTTTATGGTCACATGAAACACAGTCTTCTACCCATGATGTCAAAGTTGTTTCTTTAGCGAAGGGATTATAATGTAAACAATGTGGTTGAATATGTTAATCTTGCTTTTTTAATGATTCTTGCAATTTTTTCACTTTCCGGTACTATGATGTTATATCCCATTTCTCGATATGCAGATAATCTTTTTTTAAACATTGAAATTGTCAGACCAAGTGAGGAATCACAATAGTCATAAATTTCAACATTGTTTTTTCCTGGATTATCTCGATGAAGTCTGCCTGCATACTGAATGACTCTTCCCTTGAATGATACCGGCATAGTAATAAATAAAGTATCAAGTTCAGGAAGATCGAATCCCTCACCGATTAAAGATGATGTTGAAAGTATGTAAGGTTTAACGGGATTTGTTAAAGATACCTTGATTTCCTCCAGCGCTTTTTTCCGCGCCTTCTTACCCATTTCTCCGACGAATATATATTCATTCATAGAGTTATTTCCGCTATTCATTTTAATCGCTTTTGATAAACTATAAAGATGCTCCTTGCGATCAGAAAGCACAAGTGGGAACCTTCCAGATTCAAGAACTTTAACTATATCTTTTGCAATCAATTCCGTCCGAGATATATCCGTTGTTATCGCTTCCCATACTTCATGTATGGCTGTTTGCTTTTCCTGATATGATTGCATTGCAAATGGGGTTTCTTTCACTATGACTTTCCTGTCCAAGGAAGGAGCAGTTTCATTTATAGTATGTCTTATAGGACCACATTGCATATGTATAATTGGCTGAAGGCCATCTTTTCGGTAGGGTGTTGCGGTTAGGCCGAGAAAATAACGGGAAGGAATTTGAGATACCATTGATTCAAATGAAACTGCCGGTATGTGATGACATTCATCAATCACAATCATGCCATATTGTTTTGTCAGTTCTTTCAGGTTTTCCATTCGGGTTAGTGATTGAATCATTGCTATATCGATCATGCCCTTATCTTTTTTACTTGTTGCAGTTATCAAACCTATCGCTTTTTTATCAACACCCAGGAATTTAATGATTTGCATTTTCCATTGCTCAATAAGCTGTTTTCTATGGACTAAAACAAGTGTGGGAACGCACCGCCGTGCGATAATAGCGCAAGCCATGACAGTTTTACCTGTGCCAGGAGGGGCGACCAGAACGCCGATATCAGGCTTCATCATTGCATCAACTGCTATTTCCTGTTCGTTGTGTAAAACACCAATAAAATTAAACTGTTTAACATTTCCTGTAATACGTTCATCCTTTACGTCAAGCCTTGCTCCATTAAGGCTGAGGATTTTAATGCACTCATCAATTGTGCCGCGCGGTAATAATAGTTTTTCTCCATCAATATTTGCACAGCATATATACCGAGGGGTATTCCAAGTAGAGAACCTGAGTCTCTGAAGTTCAAAAAATTTTGGATTTGCGAAAGTGGCGATTCTCTTTAAAGCATAAATAATCCGTGATGGAATATTATTTAAATCTATTTCTATTACTGATTTACTACTTATTACTACTGTCTCATTTAATATGGTCGAAGTGTTGTCGCATGGAGCAAGGGATATGCTTTTTTCTGCTTCAAGAATGTCTGAATCTTGTGAATCATATAAATCTGATGCATGTTTGTTATGTAATGATTCATTTATTATGCTCATGACATTCGTCAATGGCAACCTTTTTCTAGTAGCGAGGAAGTTCCACTGGTCACTATAAGGATTAAATGATTCATCGACGAATACTGTTGTGCCGCTGTTTCTTGAATTTTTCTGTAAAGGTAATGCAATGAGATTTCCGAAACCGCCTTCAGGGAGATAATCCTGATTAGGGAAAAAACGGTCATAGCTGTTGAAATTTATACTCTTATGATTTGAGGAAGCTCGAGTCAGGACTATTGTTCCAAGTGTGCGTGCAATACGAGCCGGAACAGGTTCAGAAAAAAATATCCATGCGTGGGCGCCATTCCCCGAGCGGGATATTTCGATTGCGACCTCAATTCCCATTTCAGATGCGGCTTTTTGATATGCAGAAGCATCTTGCTTCCAACTTGAGCCGTCAAAATCAGCTGCAAGAAAAATGCAATTGTCATCTTTATCAATCGCGTAAGAACCAATAGTCATTTTACCTTCAAGATGAGTCTGGGCAGTAATTTCTGTAAAAGGTTCAAAACTTCGCGAATGACATTCGTGGCATTTTATTTGCGGCTTTCTGCAAACACCAGTAATCCATTCATTTCGACAAGCCGGAGAATATCCAATCGTCCCCTTTTTGCGATTTTCCCATAACCGCGGATAAAGATCTTCTCTGCACCTGAATAATGAAAGAAAAAGACTTATTTTTTCAGAGACAGTTATTGGCGTTGGTGTCGCAGGAGATTGTTGTTTCTTGGATTCAGTTATTTCTAATTCTTTTAATGTTTCCAGCTCTTTAACCAGCAATAGACGTTCTTGCTCAAGGTCTTTTAAGCGGCGTTCTATGATTAATATTTTATCATTTGTGAGCATACAAGAGGTAACATACTATTATTGATGAGAATCAGATGGATTTCATAATTTCTTCAAAATCTCGCGCTTTAATAATTCGTACATTATGGAATGGATCAAGCGCAAGAAGATCAGAATCACCGGTGATCAGGTAATCGGCTTGAGCTGATACCGCCAGTTCCAGCAGAAAATTGTCTTTAGGATCACGGCAGTCGGTAATAATGCAGTCGGGTTCTATGTTTTTGACGTTTCTACTGATGATCTCATTAATTTCGGCTATCTTTATGTCTGTAAAATACGGTTTGAACTTTTGACGGGTAATGACGTTAAACAATTCGTCATAAAGTTCAGGTGAAAAGAATATTTCTATCTGGCGTGATTTGATTGAATTTATCAGCGAATCAAGAGAGCGTCCAAGGAGAAAACTGATCCATATATTAGTATCAACCACGATTTTTATAACGTTCTGACCTGACATTTTCCACTTCTTGTGTTATTTCTTCGTCGGAGAGAGAAACGGTGTCTTTCAGTTCTTTGCGTAGGATTTCGAACCTGTATTGTAAAATGTCATCCTTGATTTTTTCATATAGCTTCAGTTTCTCTTCGAGGGGCATTTTTTCTGCCGCATCGATGATTGCTGCGCTGTCTATGTTAAGAATTACCTGCATAGTGACCTTCAATAATAATCATTTGTTAGACAAATTAATGATATTTCGCATAAAATACAAGTAAAATTTCAGTCAGCATAGTTAATGATCGTATATCAGCCATACACTCCGGCACTCTCCTTCAGCATATCAATCATGAGGTCCCGTAATTCCCCGGGTTCGAGTATCTCCACATCTTTGCCGTACATGAACAGCTGCTTGCACAGGTACTGGTCGTCAGACACGGTGAAACGCGCCTCGAACCATTCACCATCATCAGATTTGGTGATCTGAGGCTCGAGTATCCCCAGGAACTGCTCCATCTGATTCATGCGTGAATTGGCATACCGGAGCCTGACATGGTACTTTTTCCCGAGGAACGATCCGAGCGTGTCACGAAACGCTTCATCGATCGACGGTACGTTTTCATCGAATGACTGATCATTGATTTTCAGGTTTTCAAACCGGTTCACGATAAGCAGCGAGGTGTGGTCCTGCTCGACCCTGCGTCCGAAGAGATAGAGGTTGTTGTTGCGCAGTACCAGGTGATACGGGTTCATGGTGCAGTGAATCTTACGGTTGTCGTTGGTGGTATAGTCAAACTCGATCCGTTTTTTCGTTTTTGCGGCAAAGTAGATGCTGGCAAGCATCCACAGGCAGTCATCGGGATGCCGCTTGATGAGCTGGCTCAGGATGACTTCCCGCGCTGAATCAGTCGCCACAAACAGGCAGTAAATATTGATCAGCTCATCCAGCCGTGCCCTGCCCAGGGGGGCGGCGAGCTCGATGCGGCGTGAGCCTTTTTCGATATCGACATCGATCCCGAGCTCATCGATGATATTCTTGTTGATGTAATCCCGGATGTTCTTGTCGGTGAGTATCACATCCGACTCGTCCCGTGAGAGGATATCGGCAAGGGAATTTCCATTCCAGTCCCTGGGATCTTTCGGGTTCTGCAGCAGGGCAATAATATGAAGAAAACGCTTGATGATCGCTAGTTTTTTCTCGGGATCGGGGATGGTTATCTGTTTGTCCATGGCATACCTGTAAACTTGGAAATTGGGATGGCAGTTGAATATACTCTATAATCGGTGAATACTACTATTATGATTAGAGTAATTACTTGTTGATAAAACACTAAAAAAAATATCAAGATCAACCTCAGCGGTAGAGGTTGAAAGGCTCCCAAATGCTATTTTGAATCCATCACCCGCGGGCATATCCGGTCATCGGAGGTCCCGCGGGCAGAAAATTTAACGTACTTGGGAGGTAAACCCATGAACAAACTCTGCATCAATGGCCGTGTCACCATGGCCCCGGTCCTCAGGGAGCTGGAAAACAACAACGCGCTGTGCACCTTCTTCATCGCCAACGACATCCACTACGGGTCGAACAAGAAGACCGGCTTTTTCAAGGCCACGGCCTGGGGCCAGCAGGCCAGGATCATCGCCGAGCACACGGCGGTAGGGTCCGAGCTCTTCATATCCGGCAGGCTCGAGCAGCACCGGTACGAGGACGAGAAGGGCAAGACCGTGTACGACAACAGCATCGTGGTCGAGCAGTTCGATTTCGGCGCGCGCCCGGCGGAGAAGACTGCGTAGGGACCTGTAAGGCCGCAGGGATGGAGTACGCTGTGTCCCTGCGGCCAGGGTTACAAACATGAAACGCACGGGACTATACATCATGATCTTTATTCTTGCGGAAGCAATGTTGCCGGTGCCGGGAATTGATTCTCTGTTTCCGGGACTCTGGGACGAGCTTTCCGAAGCGACGGGATTCATGGTCAGCAGGAACGGGTTTTACCTGCCTCTTGACGAGTACCGTTTCATATTCTGGAATGAAATCGGCCTGGTCCTGCTCGGGGTCATGGCGCTGTGGCACCGGTACCGGCATATGGCGCTCAGGCAGGAGAAGATAGATCTTCTCGAAGCCGCACGTTCGACCAAGCCGGCAGCGGCACCTGAGGTTAAACCCGCCGAGTCCGTCATCAGGGAAACCGGCGACATGGAACCGGCCGTGGAGAACGTCGAGGAGCCGGTGATTGTCCCGACCAATGAGGTCCTGGAGGCGGTGAGGGTCGCCCGGTGCACGTGCCAGGAGATCAGGTTCCTGTACCGCGACATAGAAGGCAGAGTGACCGAGCGAATGGTGCGGCCGATCGAGGTATACCACCGGGACGGGCACAGTTATCTGCGCGGGTGGTGCAGCCTGCGCAGGGACGAGCGCACGTTCAGGATCGACAGGATGGTGTTGATGGCCCCCTGATCTGTCCAATGGGATACTTAAGATAAAGAAGTAATATTCGAACAGAGAGGTGTTGCAGTGAATATAACGATGATTCTTCTTGCAGTGCTGGTGCTGATCAACCTGGTCATACTGGCCAGGTCGTTCCTGAAATCCGCATCTGCGCCGGCCGATTACCAGCAGACGTATAAGCTGATCGATTCGAAGATGACCGATTTCGCGAAAATTCTGGGCAGCGGGTTATTGGATAACCGGCGTGAATACAGCCTGAACTTCCAGGAATTCAGGAAAGAGCTCGGGGAGCTCTTCAACCGGTTCACGGCGACCATCGAGCAGAAGACCGACGGCCTGCAAAGCCTCACGCTCAAAAACCTCAGGGACAACCGGGAGGAGATGTCTGCCTCGCTGCGCTCGTTCGAGGAGAAGTTCACCCGCACGGTCGCCGAGCTCACGAAAAGTACGACCGACAGGCTCGAGAACATCCGCGGGGCGGTGGACAAAAAGCTCGAATCCATCCAGAAGGACAACAACGAGAAGCTCGAGGAGATGCGCAAAACGGTGGATGAAAAGCTGCACTCCACGCTCGAAAAACGGCTGGGGGAATCGTTCAGGCTGGTGAGCGACCGGCTCGAGTCGGTGCAGAAGGGGCTCGGCGAGATGCAGAACCTGGCAAGCGGCGTGGGCGACCTGAAAAAGGTGCTGTCGAACGTGAAATCGAAAGGCGTCATCGGCGAGTACCAGCTCGAGGCGCTGCTCGAACAGCTGCTGACCCGCCAGCAGTACGAGAAGAACGTGAAGACGAAGAAGGGCGGGCGCGAGAGCGTGGAGTTCGCGATCAGGATCCCGGACAAGAACAGCGAGGAAAGCTTCATCTGGCTGCCGGTAGACGCGAAGTTCCCGACCGAGGATTACGAGCGGCTGCAGACCGCATACGAGGCGGCTGACAGGGCGATGATCGAAGAATCAACCAAAAGCCTCGCGTCACGAATCGAGAAATTCGCCAGGGACATCCACGACAAGTATGTCGATCCGCCGCATACGACCGATTTCGCGGTCATGTTCCTTCCGTTCGAGGGACTGTACGCCGAGATACTGAGGATCCCGGGACTGTTCGAGAAGATCCAGAACACGTACAAGGTGACGATCACCGGGCCCACGACCATATCGGCCCTGCTCAACAGCCTGCAGATGGGATTCAGGACCCTGGCCATCGAAAAGCGGTCGGTCGAGGTGTGGCAGGTGCTGAGCGCGGTGAAGACCGAGTTCGGAAAGTTCGGCGCGGTCATCGAGCAGGCGAAGAAGAAGCTCGACGCCGCCCGGGACGAGCTCGAAAAGACCGACACGCGCACCAGGAAGATCAATTCGAAGCTCAAGAACGTCGAGAGCCTGCCCGGGGACGAGGCGGCGAAAATGATCGGCGCAGAGAACGGAACAGAAGATGAGGGGGAATAGGAGGATACCATGGAATCGATACTGACAACAATCGGCAGGATATTGATCGAAAGCGAGACCGGGGAAGAGGCGCTTGAAAGGATCAAAAATGAGATCAGGGGCGATTCTCCCCTTGTCGATGTGTCGCTGATCCAGCTCGGGATCGTCCTGACTGAGAAGTTCCACGAGCAGCTGATCCATGGGCTTAAACATGGCGATCCCGTACATGGCTGCGGGACTGCCAGCATCCAGTAGGGGAGGTATGACCTTGAAAGACACTGACACCAGGGAATTTCAAACGGAGATGGAAGACGCCAGGACAATCATAGCGCGCATCCTTGCCGAAAGCGGATCAGGCAACGAGGCGCTGGAGAGGATCGAGAATGAGATTGAAGCCGATCAGCCGGTATTGGACCTGTTCATGCTGCAGCTCGGTATCGCCCTGACAAGGAAATTCAGGGCGCAGATCATGAATCAAATCACGCAAAGAGGCATGTCATGAAAGCGTTATTCAGCGTTGCGCTCGTGTTCGCGCTGGTCATTCCGGGTTTCTCGTTCGGGAAATACCTGCAGTGGCACATGGAAACATGGAGCAATCAGGACCAGTTCTATTATATCTTGTACCCAGAGGGTATGGCCGACTATGTCATGTATCATGGCGAGACAATCTGGAACCTGTGCTGACGGATGGGTATTGCCTGCCGGCGGGACGGGATTTTGAGGAGAGCGCGGCAGTTCCCTGGTTATGCTGTTATATATGTTGCCCAACATTCTTGCTTTTTTTCATTTTTGTTGGGCAAAATCGGTCTTGACAGGTTGCCCAACAAATGATAATTATAATCACATTGTTGGGCAACTGGAGGATATGCCGTGAGTACAATCAAGGCCGTTCTAAGGGATGAGCTTGCAAGGTTAAAAAAACTGAAAGCGCGCTATAAAAATGAAATAGCCGCGCTGCCAACCGGCTCAATATCAATTAAAAATAGAAAGGGGAAAAAATATGCGTATGCCGCGTACCGTGAAAACGGGAAAGTGAAGACTGACTATGTCGGTCCGGCTGAGTCAGAAGAAGTCGCCATAATTCAGAAACAGATCTCGCAGAGAAAAAAAATTGAATCCTTGTTGAAAACAGTCAATCAACAGATTTCAGAGCTGGAGAAGTCACTCCATGGAAAAAAAATATAAGCTTTTCAATAAAACAATCCAGAAGCTCAGTGAAGCAGGTGTATTGTCGGACTTGATTCTCATCGGAAGCTGGTGCCTGCATTTCTATAGAATCCTGTTCGAAGATGCCGATACAATACCCGCGATCAGGACCGTTGATATTGATTTTCTCGTTCCTAATCCTCCCAGGATCAAGCATAAGGCCGATGTTCCCAGGCTTCTTGAAGAGTTGGGTTTCATGGAGGAATTTTCACATATAACCGGAAATTCAAAATATATTCATCCGGACCTGGAAGTAGAATTCATCATTCCTGAAAAAGGCAGGGGGAAAGATGGTCCATACCGGATTAAAGAAATCAATATCAGTGCACAGGGCCTTCGATATGTCAGCCTGCTACAGGATCATGTAATTCGAGTGGCATACGAGGGTATCATGATCAACATTCCCGAGCCTGCAGCGTTTACGTTACATAAATTGCAGATAAGTAAATCAAGAAATAAAAAAGATAAAAAAATAAAGGATCTTGAAACGGCAATCAGCCTTGGTGAATACCTTGTCACGAGAAAGGACCAGGTCAATAAAATGAAAAAGATATTCAAAATGCTGCCTGTAAAATGGAAAAAAGACATTCTGGGAATAGTCAGGGAAAAATCAGGCGTTTTGTATGAAATCCTGATAGCGGATTGATTAATTATTCCGGTTGAGTGTCAATTGATCTGATAAGTAAATTTAATGAATGACAATGCTAAGTAATAGAATCAAACATACCCTGAGCAAATCGACGTTCCTGCGCGGGCTGCAGTGCAGCAAGTCGCTCTACCTGAACAGGTATCATCCTGAACTGCGGGATGATTTGAGTGCGGCCCAGGAGGCGGTGTTCCAGCGCGGTCACGACGTTGGTATGCTTGCCCGCGATCTCTTTCCCGGCGGGGTAGATTCATCCCCCAGTGACAGGGATTACGCAGCAGCAGTAAGGCAAACCCGCGAGCTTGTTGACAGCGGGGTGAAGGTCATCTACGAGGCCGCCTTTCTCTTTAACGGCATCCTGTGCCTTGCCGACATTTTGGTCAGGAAGGGCCGCAAATGGAAGATCTACGAGGTGAAGAGTTCCACCGGTCTCAAGGATGTGTATCTCCCTGACGCGGCAGTGCAGTACCATGTGATCACCGGCGCCGGCCTTGCCGTGTCGGATGTTTCGATCGTGTATCTCAACAACAAGTATGTGCGGCAGGGCGGGCTCGATCTGGCGCAGCTGTTTACGATCGAGAGCGTGAAAAAACAGGTTATCGGCTTGCAGGGATTCGTGGCCGAACAGGCCGCGGCCATGAAGAAGGTCCTGGCGGGTAAAAAAGTCCCGGTCATGGATATCGGCCCGCAGTGCTCTGATCCCTATGGCTGCGACTTCACAGGCCACTGCTGGAAGCATGTGCCAGAGGTGTCGGTCTTCAGCCTGGCGCGTCTCAACGGGACCAGGAAGTTCGACCTGTATAATTCAGGCGTGCTGAAACTCGAAGATATACCCGAAGAGTACGATCTCACCGCGCGCCAGGAAATACAGGTCAAGGCCCATGTATCCGGCCGCAGGCATATCGATAAAAATGAAATACGACGATTTCTTGAATCGATCACCTATCCCCATTATTACATGGACTTCGAGACCTTCATGCCGGCAGTGCCGCTGTTCGACAACGCGCGGCCGTACCAGCAGGTGCCGTTTCAGTTCTGCGTCTACTACCGCAAGAGCAAGCGGACCAGGCCCGAACTGCGCGAGTTCCTGGCACAGGCAGGATCTGATCCTCGCGAGGCATTTATTCGCGCCCTGATCACGGCAACGCCCGCGCCCGGACCGATCGTGGTGTACAACAAGTCATTCGAGGCAACGCGCCTGAAAGAGCTGGCCAGCGACTTCCCAGCATATGCGGATGAGCTTAACGAGCGCCGGGACCGGCTGCTGGACCTGCTTGAACCGTTCCAGAAGGGATATTATTACGCGCCGTCGATGAACGGGAGCGCTTCGATAAAGGCCGTGCTCCCGGCCCTGGTCAAGGATTTATCGTATAGGGGACTCGCGGTGAGCGATGGTAGCATGGCCATGCAGGCATTCGAGCACCTGTGGACCGAGAACGATCCTGTGCGCATTGAGGAGATCAGGGTGCAACTCCTGGAATACTGCAAGATGGACACGTACGGGATGGTAAGGATCGTGGAGGAGCTGGGGAATCCTTAACCACTGTGAGGGCGGGACCCCCCATCCCCCAGAGGGGCCACAAGAGCGCTTATCCAGGGAAGGAGAATGCTCACGCAGAGGCGCGGAGCGCGCGGAGGTTGGTCCAAGAAGGGGGGAGAACGTGTTTCCTTTTTGTTTCATGCATGCCAGAAGGGATTCGAACCAGTGGTTCCGGGGAGAAAGAACCCCTAATCATTTCGTCAAGCTCAGTGTATCGCCCTGGGAGGGGGCATAAGAACGATTATCCAGGGAAGGAGAATTCTCACGCGGTGGCGCGGAGCGCGCGGAGGAAGGGCCAAGGAGGGGGCGAAAGAACGATTATCCAGGGAAGGAGAATGCTCACGCAGAGGCGCGGAGCGCGCGGAGGTTGGTCCAAGAAGGGGGGAGAACGTGTTTCCTTTTTGTTTGATGCATGCCAGAAGGGATTCGAACCAGTGGTTCCGGGGACAAAGAACCCCTAACCACTTCGACGAGACTCAGTGCATCGCCCTGGGAGGGGTGTTCGGTACGGCCATAGGAGGGATATAGACTGTGAGACGGAGCGGTATAGAACCAATAACGGACCGGTGGGATAGGGATCATAAGAAAATATGGGCTTTTTAGGCGAATAAGTATCGATTATCCAAATGCTTGACCATCAGGGAACAGGCCCGGGGCACGTTACGTGGGACTTTGGGCATGTTCGGCAAGAGGTTTTTAAGCAAAAATAGAAAAGTGTCGGAAATAGTGGTGGTATAAAAATTTGTATTAAAATTTAAGCTGACACTTGATTCCAGCTTGACGGTGAGATAGAGCAGGGTATGATGTGGGATTGGTGTGAAGAATAACGCGGGATTTGGCGGTGAAGGCTTCGGCTTCGTTGAGCAACGATCATTTCGACACCGCTCAACGATCGGAAAAGCTTAGTGACTGGAGAGTACAATGAGCTGGCGACTTCGAATAGGTCCATTTACCTTCGGACGCTCTGGGACTCGTTTGAGTTTATGGAGCCACGGAACAGGAGTTTCAATACCATTGACCGGTAAGGGGCGCACATTCGGGAAAATAAAATTAGGCCCATTTAGTTATTTTTTTAATAAACGTAATAAGAAAAGTAATAAACGCAGTAAGGGAATTGGTGAAGATAGCAGGAAAAATAAGGTATTAGACAAGCCGCAAGAATGCGTATTCTTTGAAACGGCAGCTATTGATTCATTGAGGTCCAATACTGAGCTCATCCATAAGATACGGCAGAACGGGATACCCTGGCGTGGGGTACAAGAGCGCCTTAAAATAGAAGTACCGGAAGATATTTCCAACAGAGATGATGTTGCCTACGGTCTTGTGCCGAAAGCAATGAATGCCATATTCGGTCGACAAGAAACAGGGTGGAAAACAGAAAAGCGACCGTCAAAAAGCGGTGATGGATACACAACATGGATCGTTATAATTGAAGATGGTGTTTAATAATGATTTAAGGTGTGAAATAGATGATTCGACGACTATACAATTAATGAGTATTTATGTAAATACAATATCGGTTCGGTCGAGATTGTCGTGTGCGAGGGAGACTGCGGCGACTTTGAGTGGTATCTTGAAAGACCGGTGAGGCTACGAGAATATATAAAGCCTGATAATCAGCCGCAGTCGGAGTTCTTTTTTACGTTTAAGGGGAATAAATTGTAGGTATTTCAATGAATGAGCGAAAAATTATTCACATTAGATGGGAAGGTCCATTTGACTTTAAAGATATCAAATGTGCATGCGAGAGGTATGATGACAAATATAACCGTGGTCTATATCAGATTTATGGCCCGCATAGAGTTTATGGTCATCAGAGTCTGCTGTATATTGGCAAGACTGAAAAAGATACTTTTATCAATCGTTTAGATAAGGAAGAATATAAATATGTTGATAATAATAATTTGATGCGATATTTTTTAGGTCGTTTGGCAGGTGAGCACAAAAAAAAAGAGATCCAAGCTTTAATTGATATCGCAGAAACAATGCTTATTGTTGCACACCAGCCTAGTAATAATGCCTCAAAAATTAAAGTGAGCCTTGATCATTATTGCAATTACATTATCTATAATTGGGATAATTATAATCTTCTTTTGCCTGAGGTTTCCGGTGATCGATATCATTCCAAATATTGGGATAAAGAAAAATATCCATTTAATTATATAGGTTAGAAATTTAATAAGCGGAGTTATTTATGCCAAAACCAAAACCAATTGCCACAGTTCTTGGAAATGGCCGAGGTTCATTTCGTAAAGCGCTTTTATCTGTCTTCATGGAAGATTTATTTGAAGAAAACGCTCTTGATATTGCAATCGAAGTTTTTGGTGAAAAATGTATCTATTGCGGGCGGTCAGTGGAAAAAAACAGGTTGCAAGCCGATTTCTTGTGGCCCCAGTCAAAGGGAGGGCTCCATGTCAAGGGTAATGTTGTCCCTGCATGTCCGACATGCAACAGTGATCGCGGTTCCAAACCATGGCAGGAGTTTTTAAATAAGAAATTCGATGAAAAAATAAGTAAGTCCCAGAAAGATGAAATGATAAAGAAGATTAATGAATTTATCGCAAATAGTGAAAAAGGCGGTGATAAAGATATTGAAGATGTACTCACCGAAGAGAATATAAAATTAAGAAACGATGTTGATACGCTGCTCAATGCTCTTTCTGAAGGTATTCGAATAAAAATTAATAAACCCCAAATAAAGGATGTAAAGTTTGACAATGCAGGTCAAATGTTTGATGAACTTGTTAGTATATGTAAAAAATATTCTAAATCTAAATGTGAAAATAATATTATGTGAGGTTTCTATGCCAAACGGTGGTCATATTTGTTGTGAGTATTGTACTTATAATCGTTTAAATTCTGGTACTTGTGATATTTGGGGTATAAGAACAAGTCCATTTATATTATGTCGAGCTTTCAGGGTACCAAAGCAATCACATACTGAAGCAAGAAAAAAATGGCAAATATTAAATGAATTAAAATCAGGATTTGTTTATGGTATTGATAATAGTTCAATTAATGCAGGAAATCCTATTGAAATATATAGAGTCATCGAGATGAATATTAAGTAATTAGGTGAATATTATATTCAATTTTAAAATTGTGTTTTTAGGTATACTAAATGGATATTTTTAAAATTCATGAAGACATCATCACTGATTATAAAGAATACATCAAGAGTTTCATATCCATAAAAGACGAGACTATCCGTCACGTTGTTGATGAAAAGATCAAGTCCGGTGAATTATGGCCGGACCCTCTTATTCAGTTCAATCCTGCCTTTGAGTATGGAGATTCGGTACATAGTCTTGTGAATCAGGGTTTTCTGCATCATGAGATGAATGATGTCTTTAAAGATTACAGACTCTTCAGGCATCAGGTGGAAGCCATAAAACTGGGGATCGGCGGTTCAGATTTCATTGTAACCTCAGGTACCGGTTCGGGAAAGTCACTTACTTATATCGGCACCATCTTTAATCACTTACTTGCTAATCCAGCAAAGAAAAAGGGGATAAAGGCCATCATTGTTTATCCAATGAATGCTTTGATCAATTCTCAGAATGAAGAAATAAAAAAATATAAGGAAAATTATGAGTCATCCGGCAAAACCTTCCCCATTTCCTTTGCACAATATACTGGACAGGAAGATGAAACAATACGTGAACGAATACGCAACGAGCTTCCAGATATCATCCTAACCAACTACATGATGCTGGAGTTGATTCTAACCAGAAATATTGAAAGAGATATTCGAAATTCCATATATAATGACCTCCTGTTTCTTGTCTTTGATGAACTTCATACATATCGCGGGCGACAGGGTGCCGATGTCGGAATGCTGATTCGCAGAATAAAGGCGAAAGCTGACCATAATATTGTCTGTATTGGGACATCCGCTACAATGATAACAGGAGGAACCCTGGAGGATCAGAGGCAAAAGGTGGCAGAAGTAGCGTCCACCCTCTTCGGTGCGCATTTTTCACCGGAAGCAATTATAAATGAATATCTGGTCAAGTCTCTCAAAATGGAGAATGGTCAATACACAAATCAGGATGTGAGAAGCGCAGTAGAAAAGGGTATAGATGTTTCTGGCAGCGAAGAAAATCTGCTAATTAATCCTCTGGCCAACTGGGTTGAAAATGAAATAGCGCTGACCAAAAAAGAAGACATTCTCGTCAGACAAACACCTCTCACGATCAATTACATGGCTGATCTTCTTTATAAATACTGTGGGTGTTCCGTTGATAAAGGCAAGGAAGAACTCATAAAGATGTTCCTGTGGATAAGCAGGATAAACGAAGCCAAAGAAAATCAGCGTGAGTCATACCTTCCATATAAAATTCACCAGTTTATTTCACAGACCAGCACCGTATATGTGACACTCGAACAGGGAGAAAAAAGACAGGTTGTTCTGGATAAAGGAGCATATTTGGGAAGTGATGATAATAAACTGCCACTTTTTCCTGTTGTTTTCAGCCGTGTCTCGGGACATGAATTTATCTGTGTCACCAAAGATTATTCTGACAACAAACTGCACAAGAGAGAGTTTCAGGAAGCTACCGAGGAAGATAATGAAGATAAGGAATATATTGATGGATATATTCTTGTAGGAGAAAACGTCTGGGATCCGGAATTGGATATAATGAATCTCCCCCAGGCCTGGTGGAAAGAGGATCAGCAGGGTAATGTGAAAGTTATTAAGGAGTATCAGCATCGATTCCCCACAGAGATATATTTTAATGAGCAGGGATATTTTTCCGAGAAATTTGAAGATAGAGGCGCCTATCCTTATAAAGGCTGGTATATGCCGGTACCGCTCCTCTTCGATCCCACGTCGGGTATGATCTTCAGAGGAAAAACAAATGAAAACACCAAGCTTACCAAGCTGGGCAGTGAGGGACGCAGCACATCGACGACCATACTGACCTATCTTATTTTGAAATATTTAAAGGCAAACGATTTTAGCTTCAGTGACCAGAAGCTCCTGAGTTTTACCGATAACCGGCAGGACGCGGCTTTGCAGTCGGGCCACTTCAATGATTTTATTGATGTAATCAAACTGCGTTCAGCTATTTGTTCTGCCTTAGTCAATGAGCCCGGGAATAAACTTGATTATACCACTATTGCTCATGCTGTTTTTTCTTCTCTGAATCTTGAGCAGGAAGATTATGCGGCACGGCCATCAGACTTCCCCGGGCAGCAAAAAGACAACGAAAAAGCCTTTAAAGACCTGCTGATGTATCGCATACTTTATGATCTTAAACGAAGCTGGCGTGTCATACTGCCCAACCTGGAGCAGTGCGCCCTGCTGAAGATCGGCTATAAGTACCTCTCCGAGACATGTGCCGTAGAGAGCGTGTGGTCCTCGGTCCCTGTATTCCGTGACATGGATGTCCCGAGAAGGGAAAAGGAAGTCTATAATATACTCGACTATATACGGAAACATTACGCCATATACAGTAATGAATATTTGAAAGACCAGAATGTTATAGATGCAAAAGAAAAACAGATCAAAGAGTTCATTAAGGAGCCCTGGGGTTTGGGCAGGGAAGAACATATTGATTATCCCAATGTAGTTGCTCTGAAACCCCTGAAAAGGCAGAGAGGTATTTTTTCACAGAGTATTGGAAGCAGGAGCGCCCTTGGTCAGCACCTGAAACAGCTTGCCAGGGAATCTGGCTATGAACTGAAGGATGATAATTATCAGGATTTTATCGAAGTGCTATTCGGTGTTTTTGAAAATGCCCGCTGGCTCAGGTCTGAAAAGGCCAGAAGTGCCGATGATGATGAAACGACGGTCTATCAGCTCTGCATCGATATAATAGAATGGGAGCCGGGTGATAAAAAAACAGTTGAAGCCGACTACATCAAGAATCGGAGCTATAAAGAACTTGCTCTTGCCCCGAACCTGTTCTTTCAAAAACTCTACTCCGCAGAAATCGACAGTTTGAAATATCTTCGGGCTGAGGACCATACAGGGCAGCTCAACAGCAATGACCGTAAGGACAGGGAGCTTAAATTCGGTGATGGAGAAATAAAAGCATTGTATTGTTCGCCCACCATGGAGCTGGGTATCGATATAAAAAATCTCTCTGTCGTTCACATGAGAAATGTACCGCCGAACCCGGCAAATTATGTACAGAGAAGCGGCAGGGCGGGCCGGAACGGACAGCCTGCTCTCATCTTTACATTCTGTTCGAGTTTCGCACCTCATGACCGGCATTACTTTGCCAATTCCAGCAATATGGTTGCCGGGGCAGTAGTACCGCCACGAATAGACCTGGGTAACGAGGAACTGCTTAAGTCGCATCTGCATTCGGTGTACCTCGCTGAGAAGGGGATCGATAAAATAAGGTCATCCATAACCGAGCTGCTTGAACCTGACAAGCTGAGTACGCTTCCCCTGAATGCCGAGACTGCGAGGGAATTAGAATTAACTGATGGTGATCGGCAATCAATTGCATTCGTATTCAGCAAAGTCATTGATGATTTCAGGTGGAAAAGTCTTATCAGCAAACCATGGTTCACTGATAACTGGATTGAAAAAACAATAACAAGGGCACCTGTCGAGTTCGACACGGCGCTCAATCGCTGGCGATTGCTGTATCGACAGGCCCATGAACTTTTCGATAATGCGGTGGCAGTCAAAAAAAGCGGCCTTTACAAAGCGGGAAGCCCTGAGAAAAAAAAGGCCGACCGTGATGAACGCCAGGCGGAACGCCAGATGGACCTGCTGCGGAACACCGGTTCCCATACAAGCTTTTCTGAATTTTATCCTTTCAGGTATCTTGCGTCGGAAGGTTTTCTTCCAGGATATAATTTTTACCGGCTCCCATTGAGAACATATATCCCCTCGGGACTTTCCGGCGCTTACATTTCGCGACCCCGTTTTATTGCCCTGCAGGAGTTCGGTCCCCATAACGTGATTTATTACAATGGAGCAAAATACAGGATTGAGCAGATGCTAATCCAGGACATAAATAATTCACTGCGCAGGGCTAAGACATGTACCAATTCAGGGTATTTTCTTGAAGACAGTGAATTTAATTATGAATGCTGCCCCTTTACCGGAGAGAGCCTGTCCGGAGGCAACCATCATGTCTTTGAGCCTATAATTGAAATGTCCGAGACAAGGACTGAACAGCGAGACAGAATTACCTGCGAAGAAGAAGAAAGGCTCCGGCAGGGATATACCATCGAAACATATTTTTCCGTTCCCGGTGGTATCGAGTCTATCAGAAGGGCTGTGGTCAAAAACGATAATGATAATTTTCTCAACATAAGTTACATTCCCGCCGCACGGCTTGTACAGGTGAATAAAAAGTGGAAGAACCGTCGTGAGGAAGGGTTCTCCATGGGTATAAATTCCGGTCAGTGGAAAACCGGGGGGACAGAGCCTGATGCTTCAATCAATCCAGGCGCGGAAGAACGGATCACTATCAAACTCTATACAACCGATACCGCAGACGCGCTGTATATTGAGCCTATAAAAGCCCTGGCTCTTTCCTATGATGGCAGAATAACTTTACAGTATGCACTGAAGCGAGCCATCGAGAATATATACCAGGTTGAGTCAGCCGAGATAGCTGTCACGCCTATGGGTGATGAGGATAACCCTAATATCTTTTTGTACGAGTCAGCTGAGGGAAGCCTGGGGATTTTATCCCAGCTTGTGGAGGATAAGAATGCCTTTGTCGAGATAGTACAGGAAGCCTACAGGCTGTGCCGGTTCGATGATGAAGAGTATCTTGATCCTGCCAGCTATGACGACCTGCTGAGTTACTACAACCAGAGAGACCATGAATCAATTAACCGTTTTGCCATCAAGAATGCGCTTGAAACCCTCATGGGATGTTCGCTCTATATCCCTCCTCAGCAAAGCAACCGGAGCTATGATGAGCAGTATAGTTATTTGATCGGTAAATATGATGACAGATCCTCAACTGAACTGCATTTTCTTGAGTATTTATATAAGCATAATCTCAGGCTGCCCGATGACGCGCAGCGTGTGTTCGATGGCATTTATGTAAAACCGGACTTTTTCTATGAGCCGGGCATTCATGTATTCTGTGATGGTACTCCCCATGATGATCCTGCTGTTAAAGAAAAAGACAGGAAACAGCGTGAGGCTATTATGAACAGGGGAGAAGAGGTCCTGGTCTACTATTACCGGGACAGCATGGAAGAATTTGTTAAGCGAAGACCTGATATTTTCAAGAAGGTACAATAGATGGAACAGGTAACATATCAGCCCGGTTCGCTTGTGAGGGCCAGAAACAGGGAGTGGGTAGTCATGCCATCCCCCGATAAGGACCTGGTGCTGCTCAAGCCGCTGGGCGGATCGGAGAATGAAATAACGGGCATATATCTTCCCCTGGGATTCAGGGAAGACCGCATTGAAACGGCCGAGTTTCCCTTACCCGATCAAGATGATATGGGCGATATCACGGGAGCGCAACTTCTCTTTAACGCGGCGCGACTTTCTTTCAGAAACGGGGCAGGGCCTTTTCGTTCCCTGGCTCGTCTTTCCTTCAGGCCCCGGTCGTACCAGATGGTGCCGCTTATAATGGCTTTGAAACAGGACCCTGTACGCCTACTCATTGCCGATGACGTAGGTGTGGGGAAAACCATCGAGGCGTTGCTTATTGTCAAAGAGCTTTTAGAACGAAGAGAGGTGAAGCGCTTTGCCGTGTTGTGTCTGCCACACCTTTGTGATCAGTGGCGCGATGAACTGAAGGACAAATTCAACATCGATGCGGTTATAATACGATCCAATACGCAGGCCCGCCTTGATAGAGACATCCACGGGGATACCAGTGTCTATGACTTCTATCCCTTCCAGGTCATCTCGATTGACTATATCAAATCGGACCTGCGGCGGCAGGTTTTCATCGAGCAGTCCCCGGAACTTATTATAGTCGATGAGGCCCATACCTGTGCCCGCCCATCCGGTGCTTCGAAGGGACAGCAGCAGCGGTACAGTCTCATTCATGATCTGTCTCGAAAACAGGCGCAGCACCTCATCATGCTCACGGCAACTCCCCATAGCGGGAAAACCGAAGAGTTTCACTCCCTGCTGGGACTGCTGAAGCCAGCATTCGAGACAATCGATCTTCCCAAGGCTTCACCGGACGAACGAAAGGAACTGGCCGGACATTTTATCCAGCGCAGGCGCGCCGATGTGCAGGAATGGCTCAATGAAAAGACCCTGTTCCCTTACCGGGACACCGGTGAATTTGACTATGTGCTTTCAAAGGAGTACCTGGCTTTTTTCAATGATATGCTTATCTTTACGCAGGGGCTCCTATCCGGTGATGGCCGGGGGGCGGTGCAAAAGAGAATGATGTACTGGAGCGCCCTGGCCCTCCTCAGAGGTGTCATGTCCAGCCCGGCTGCGGGAGTGGAGATGCTGCGCAACAGAATTTCAAAAAACAGCGGCGATGAAGAGAATGATATCGATGAGAACCCCGTGCTGGACCGGGACTATGGTTTTGACGGGGATTACACACCTATCAATGTCGTTGAAAAGACCCCCTGGAGCGATTCCCAGGGAAAGAAGCTGAAGGAGATGGCTGCCGTTCTGGAAAAACTGAGCGGGATCGACAAGGACCGTAAGGCAGAAACGGCGCTGAATGTCATTGTAAAATGGGTGGAGGACGGATATCATCCCGTTATCTTCTGCCGGTACATTGCCACGGCCAATTACCTTGGAGAGGTTTTAGCTCCTGTCCTCAGGAAAAAACACAGGGACATTTGTGTTGAAGTCATCACCAGCGAGGACCCCGACGATGTACGCAAGGAGCGCATCGAGGGGATGGAACAATATCAACGAAGACTTCTTATTGCAACGGACTGTCTCAGTGAAGGCATAAACCTGCAGGAAGGCTTTACCGCCGTTCTGCATTATGATCTGCCCTGGAACCCAAATCGGCTGGAACAGCGCGAGGGAAGGGTGGACCGTTTCGGGCAGCAGTCCCCGGAGGTCAAGGCATACCTGCTTTACAGTAAAGAAAATCCCATTGACGGGGTTGTGCTCAGGGTACTCCTGCGAAAAGTCCGTGAAATTAGAAAATCAATAGGCATTTCCATACCATTTCCCGAAGACAGTGTGTCCGTCATGGACGCGGTCATGAATGCCGTGCTTATCAATCCGCAGAAGGTGCAGGACAGTCTCCAGCTTCACCTTGATTTCGGCGAGACCGACCCGGTGCGTATAGGCGAGGTGAAGGCCTCGAAGGCCTATGATGAGGCGGCGGAAAGAGAAAAGATGTCCCGCTCTATTTTTGCACAACATGCAATAAAAGCGGAGGAAATTGAAGAGGATCTGCGTATCACTGATGATTCGATCGGTGATCCCGTGGCTGTGCGCGACTTTGTTCTGGGGGCCTGCAACAATCTTCTCGGCGCGCAGGTAAGCCCTGATAAAAAGGGATATGTGCTTTTTACGGCAAACCTGCCCCCGGTATTGAAGTCATGCCTTCCTGAGAAAAGCGAGGTTCCCGTTAGTTTTGATTCTCCCACGCCCGAAGGATACCTGTACCTGGGACGAAACCACATTTTCGTGGAACAGCTCTGTCAGTTGCTTCTTGCCCTGTCCTTTGACCGGGAAGGGCGTACTCGTCCTGCCAGGGCTGCCGTGATACGCTGCCGCGATGTGCAGGTAAAGACCACGGTACTTCTCTTCAGGGTGCGCAATGTGATAGAGAACCTGAAGGGAACAAACCAGATTGTGGCCGAGGAGATGATCGTAACGGGATACCAGGGGTCACCGGAGGATGAAAAATTTCTCGAAGGTAACGAGGCAAAGGGATTGCTTTTCGCAGCGCTGCCATCGGCGAACATGACGCCGGAATCGCAGCAGAACTTTCTCGACAACGAACTGAAAGTTATAGAGACCCTGCGGGCCAGGGACGGACGCTTCGACCGTGTGTCCTGTGAGCGTGCCGCTGTACTGGTCCAGGCCCATGAGCGATACCGGAAACTCCTGGGCGGCGACCATTACCAGGTGGTAAAGCCAGTGCTGCCCATGGACATCATGGGACTCTACATACTGCTGCCGGACGGGAAATAGACCATGAAATATACAACCATAAAAATAGAGGGGGCCATACTCTCGGCCGACATACTGGATAAGATCGAAAAGGGCGATACGGGCGGCCAGAACGCCGCTGATTTTGGCCTTACCGGAACCAACACTGTGAAGGATGAAATCCTTCGCGCCTGGGCCGACGCCCAGAACCTCTGGCGTACATTCAAGAGCAGGATGGAAAGAGTAAAGGAAGGAGAAACGGGAACCTCGGAAACCCGGCGCATCTTCATGATTCCCTTTCTCTATCTCCTGGGATACGAGGTCGAAACCTCGCGTGCCGAGGAGATTAACGGCCGCTCCTATGCCATCAGCCACCGGGCCCTGAACCGTGACGGCTTTCCCCTGCACATCATGGGCTTCCGTGACAGCCTCGACCGCCGCCGCGAAACGGGCGGGCCCCGCATGTCACCCCATGCCCTGGTGCAGGAATACCTGAACGTCCATGAGCACCTCTACGCCCTGGTGACCAACGGCCTGCAG
>ERZ795048.601-NODE-601-length-36848-cov-102.006142_pt1 | contig 36848 bp, 24 predicted proteins | sample MGYA00375132_ERZ795048 | MGnify/ENA primary metagenome ERZ795048 (study PRJEB30177, sample SAMN05720225) | activated sludge metagenome | isolation source: Anaerobic digester | place: Hong Kong | collected 2014-12-17 ...
GCGTGAAAATCGTACCCCTTGCTCTCGGGGCTTAGAGGTGTCCCTATTTTATGAACATAATATTGCTAGAGATACCCTACCGATACGGAAAAACCTTTTTATCCGGGGACACGTAACGAGTACATGTCCCCGAGGGACAGTTCCTCCTTTTATCTCATAGATAACAACTTACAAAATAAAAAATAGGGACTGTCCCTATTTTATGAACATAATATTACGATCGGCACGAAAGTTACCTTCCGTAACTTCCAGCCTCTGACATATTGTCACCCTACCGTCACAAAAAACCGTGACGGAGGGTATCAATTCGGCACGAAAGTTACCTTCCGTAACTTCCAGCCTCATTGACTTTTAGCAATAATTCTCCCACCGTATAGTCAGGGTTGATGTTGGGTTACAAAATCAGGCGATTGTTATCATAGGAGGGGGACATGAGAAATTCATTCCTTTATTTTGTGGTGGTGTTTCTTCTCGCAGTAAACTTCTTCGCGGTTTCACCTCCCGGACAGATGAACTATCAGGGTGTCCTTCGCGATGATGACGGTGTGCCCCTTGATGGTCTGTACGACATGGTCTTCACATTTTTCAGTGACGCCACTGCGGGAGATGAGATCCTGATCGATTCCCACCAGGCGGCGGGGAGCGGTGCCGTGACCGTCTCCGAGGGCCTCTTTAATGTCGCCCTGGCCTCGGGTACGTTGACTGACGGGTCGGGTTCAGGAACGTACACCGCACTAAGTAATGTTTTTGCCGATTACGGGGAAGTGTGGATCCAGGTGAACATCGGAGGAGAGGATCTTTCCCCCCGGGTTCGCGTCCTGGCCTCGGCATACGCGCTGAACGCCGATTCCCTGGATGGGTTGGACAGCACAGCTTTTCTGACTTCGGAATCGGATCCTTCCGTGGGCTCCCTGACCTCCGGCAAGTGGTGCACCAGTCCCGACGGGTTGATTGTGGAGTGTACATCCGATTTACCTGTTGTCAGTGATGGAGATTGGACGATCAGCGGAAGTGATCTCTATTCTTCACAGGCCGGTGCGGTGGGGGTTGGTACAACGACGCCTGAGCGAAAGCTTCACGTGGAAGGCAATATGCTGGTGAAAACCTACGGTGCCGTTATTTTGGATCAAGAGCAAGCATTAGTCCCGGCGCAGTGGTCTGCTAATTTTGCATGGCAATCGTTCACAGCAGGTATGGATGGTACATTATCATCTATTTCCGTTAACCTTCGGTCACCTTATTCCGACGAATCCAATTGCACTGCCCTTGTTAGAATCTATTCAGGGGAAGGTACTGTCGGAGCAATACTCTATTCCCAATCCATCATGTTGAGTGGGGGATGGTCCTGGGTACCAATTTCTCTGAGTACTCCGCTAACTGTTACTACCGGAAATCAATACACTATATGGATTGACCCTGCGGCGAATGAACGCTCATGGATTCATTGCAGCGCTGGCGATCCGTATCCGGGAGGTAGACTTAATTACGATGCCGATTGGGATGCCAGCTTCCGCACTTATATAGGCAACGGTCTTTCCCCGGCTCTTCTTGTTACGGATCAAAGCAGAATCGGTGTAGGGACCTCGACTCCCACAAAGAATCTGCACCTCTTCTCTCAGAGCAACGACGACGGCTTGACCTTCCAGGTAGCCGACAACACCTACAGCCAGGGACTGATGTTCCAGAACTCCGGTGGGTTCTACACCTGGAGAATCTACAGGAAGGACAATGGGGCTTCGTATCCGGACCTGGTTTTTGCGAACGGCGCTTCCGGTGAACTGTCGTCACTTGACGACATGGTAACCTTCCAGCACGGCGGTCAGGTGGGGATCGGGAACGCTGATCCTTCCTACCTCCTGGATGTTGCCGGCGATATCCGAACAGAAGGTGCGCTTCGGGATGCCGCGGGAGACAGCGGCACCGCCGGACAGATTCTCTCCAGCACGGGAACGGGAATTGACTGGATCACACTGTTGGCCTCCACGATCACCTCTACCGATATCTTAAACTGGAACACAGCCTTTGGATGGGGGGATCACAGTACGGCCGGATACCTTACCGACCACCTCTGGACGCAGAACGGAGATGATATCTACTTCGATACCGGGTACGTGGGCATTGGGACCGATTCTCCGCTGGGGTCTCTCCACGTGGTGGCGGAAGAAGTCCTTGACCAGTCGCAGACGCAAGGCAACCTCGTCCAGTCGCCGTCATCGTTGAGGTGGCAGTCTTTCACGGCGGGACTCGATGGCGACATGGTGCGCATAACATTTCTGGAAACAGGGATCAACGGCGCAAGTCGAGATTTTGACTTCTACGAGGGAGAAGGTACCGGGGGCACCCTCCTCCACCATGACACGGTTCAGCTAGTCAGCGGTGAAGACACTTACATATTCTCCACCCCTGTTGCTATCACTGCAGGACAGGTCTACACATTTGCCCTCTCCGGCCCGAGCCTCATTATGCCCATGGACAACACAAACACCTACACACGGGGCCGATGTGACGTTTCCAGTAATAACGACTACCACTTCGCCACCTATCTTCATTCCTCTGATGGCGGGATGATTGTAACGGGGGGACGGGTGGGGATTCGAACAGATTCCCCTTCCTACACCCTGGATGTGAATGGAGATATGAAGACAGAAGGCATCGTGTTCAGAGATCCTGAAAATGGAAACACGGCGGTGGAGCTGAGGGCCAGCGATTCTGGTTATCCTGACACGGGTATCGCTCTACGGGCTTTGACCAATCCCAATAACGGGGATCCCATTTTCCGGATCCTCTCTTCCGGAGGAAATGAACGATTACGTGTGGATCATAATGGTTTCCTCTCCACCACCAATTCTCTTCAGGTGACCGGGCTGACCGAGAATTACTTCGCCGGAAATGTCGGCATAGGGATAACTCCCAGCTACCAGCTCCAGCTCAGCCAGAATTCAGCCGCCAAACCGACCTCCAATACCTGGACTGTCGCTTCGGATTTTCGTCTGAAGAAAGATATTCGGCCCTTCATGGATGGAATGAACGTGGTATCCCGTATAAATCCGATCTGGTATCGATACAATGGATTGGCAGGAATGCCGACGGATACGGAAGGTGTAGGGATTATCGCCCAGGAGATCGCTCCCGTTGCACCCTATACGATTCATTCCACTTCCATGAGACTGAGGGAAGGCGGTGAGGAAACGGAAGAGTTCCTTGGTTTTGATTCCGGCCCTCTCACCTTTGTCCTCATTAATGCTCTCAAAGAACTGGATGCACGATTGATGCGAATCGAAGGAATCAGCGAATGGGCGGATCAGGCTTCCTTTCCTGAAGAGAATGATAAACCTCACTTTCAAAAATCAAGTGAAAACGAAGTTGAAAAAGAGTTTTCCCATGATTCTGATTCGGATCTCCAGGGAGTAAAAGCCTTTGAGTATCTGCCCCTGGCTTATCCGGTGGAACCCGGAAGCGTCCTGGCATTAAATCCGGCGAATGGTGAGGAGCTCTATCCATGTAATCTGGAGGCAGATCCGATGGTCGTGGGGATCGCGGGAGAAAGCAGGCAGGGGCGCGTGATGACTATCGTTTCCGGAGTTGCATTCGTGAGGACCGATGCCTCGATGGCTTCTATCCGCCGTGGCGATCTGTTGGTTTCCTCTCCCCTTCCTGGACACGCGATGAAAATGAAGGCCTTTATCCCTGGAACGGTAATTGGCAAGGCTCTGGAACCGCTGGATTCGGGGACGGGAATGATCAGAGTGCTGGTGATGATGAGGTGAGACGGTTTTATGGGTTTATCCGCCTTCGCCAACCATAATGGCTACCAGCCTTCCCGCTTGCGTTACAAGACAACTTCAGCGCGGCAAGCGCTCTTCGAGCTACGGCCTGGCAAGCGGCGTGACAAGATGGGTAGACGGACCCCCAACCTACACCCCGTCCATCTCCAGGGATTACCGATCTGTTTTATCCGGGGACACACAGCGAGTACATCTCCCCGAGGGACAGTCCCTTCTTTTATCTCACATTTAACAACTTACAAAATAATAAATAGGGACTGTCCCTATTTAATGGAGCGGGACGGGTTTGCTCGTAGAGAACTGGTGTGATCAACCATACGTAAAGGAAAGGCTCGATTCGTAAAAGATATCGTGCTACCTCTTCGGGCCCTCCCCGCAGGTGTCGTTGCCGGCCGAAACGAGGTAGAAGACCAGGTCTTCCCCAGGAACGTCGATCGTGAGTCCCGTCGAACCGTCATGCCCAGTATTCACGGCCCCGTCGAAGGTACCGGAGGCATCCAGATCGCGGTAGACCGTGTAGAGATCACCACCGGCAACGTTAACCCAGGTCATAGCAATCCCCTCTTCCGCGGTTTTGACAAGCATGAATGAGGTTTCCGGTACTTCTCCCGGCATGGTCACGACGGTTACGCTGACGGGATCGGACTGGTCCACTAGAGACGGGCTCGGGCAGGTTGCCTCCAGAATATAGGCAAACGTGCCGATATCATGCGAAGCCGGTATGGTGTACTGCAGGGACGCGGCTCCCGTAATGGCGGATCCGTCTTCGTACCACTGGTAGGTGATCGGCGCCCCGCAGCCGCCTGCAAAGGAACCTGAGCCGTCCAGGAGGTAACCGCTTGTCTCGCAGACCGGTGCCGGGCGCGCGTAGGCCAGGGTATTGAGCACTACCTTCGAACCGTGGACATCGCACCCCCAGATTTCCACGTCGTCCACCATCCATCCGAGATAGTCATTGAAGAGAGAGTCAACCGTATCAAAGGTGAACCTCATATAGATGTCCGATCCCGACGAGGAACTGAGATCTGTTTTCCAGGAGTGCCAGAGGTTGTCATTGACGGTGATCTGGTCAACAACATTGTACGGCCCGGCGTCTTCACTCAGCCTCACCAGGCTCTGGTCCGTGGTCGTACTCCCCCCTTCGGTCTCCCTGCGGAACCACCAGTCCATGTGGCTGTAATAGTCGTAGGACTGCGTTGGGACGTTCAGGTTGTTGGAGTTTGTTGCGCCGGTATTGTAGGTGCATGTGGCGTTCTGGCCGTAATACCACGAGGTGGAAGGAGAACGATAATAGGGGTCGCATGCGCTATTTTCCTGGTGCCAGAGGCCGAAACCGGACCAGCCGTTAGGCCCGTTTTCCATGTCGTCGGAGTAGAGACGATAGGCGCCAAAGGGCACCGCGCGCCAGGCGGTTTCGTCCTTCAAATCGCTACTGTAGCAGCTTAAGGCCTGGCCGTTGATTCCGGTGATGTTCTCCAGCCCTGCCGTTGCGGTGGCCCCGCTGTCCGAACCCGATCCGAACACGGTGTCCTGGTACTGGACCAGGATCTGGTTGATTCCCTCGAAGAGAGTGACTTCAAAGGTTGCGTCCCCGACGGCGGGGTAGTGGGGAATTCCGGACCACTCCAGGGTCAGCCGCCGGTTGGGAGCGGTTCCTTCCAGGAAGCTATAGACGGCACCGCCGGATTCCGGGTTCAGGTCGTCCCAGAGGGGGGCGATGATGTTGTTCGGGGTATGCCGGTCGGGAAAGCAGGCGTTCCAGGGTCCCGGCGCCGATACCGGCGAAAAGGATAGATACCCGTCGTCGCAGACATAGAGCGTATCGTAGGTCCGTCCATAGAATTCGAAGGTAAATCCGATCGAAACGGGCATGCAGCAGTTGTCACACGTCATGCCGAGGTCATTCCCCACCGTGGCGTCTATCCATGTGTAGGTCTCGGAGCGTAATGAGTAGCGGAAGAACGGCTCCCCAAAAACAACCGAAATCTCGCCGGAAGAACTTCTTCCATTATCGGGCCCATTACCGTTACCAATTCCCACGATTACATCCCTGTACCCGTCCCCGTTGATGTCGCCAGGTAAATCGATAGCATCTCCTGCCTGATCACCTGAATCAGCACCGTAGATGACCCGTGCATTGGAGGGTGGTGTGGCAAGGTCTATGGCTGACGAGGGAGAGGCGGAACCGTAGATTATCCAGATCTCCCCGGCCGATAATGTCGCGTCGAGGGGGCCATCGGCCCAATAGGCTCCAAGAACCACTTCCTCAAATCCATCCCCATTTATATCTCCTGATGAAACGCTGCTTCCCGCACGGTCATTGATATCGGCACCAAAAATGACCGTCGTATTGGCTGGAGGTACCGCAAGGTCAATGGAGGTCAAAGGTGACCCTGAACCGTAGACAACCCAGACTTCACCGGCATTGTCCCTTCCGTTTCCCGGCCCGTTTCCCTGGTGCGATCCCAGAATCACATCGTCATACCCGTCCCCATTGATGTCTCCGCAGGAGACGGCTTCTCCCGCATAATCGTAATCATCCGCGCCGTAAATCACCGTCGTATTGACGGGCGGCGAAGCCAGGTCAATCGATGAAGAAGGAGAAGCGGAACCGTAGATGACCCAGACCTCCCCAGTCGTATCTTTAGTGTCACCAGGCCCGTCGCTGGAAAATGCTCCGAGGATCAGGTCCTCGTACCCGTCACCGTTCACATCGCCTGTGGCAGCATCGATCCCCAGATAGTCGTAGACGCCGGCGCCGTAGATGACCGTCGCATTGGAGGGAGGGGTCGCCAGATCAATGGATGAAGCAGGATCGTTGGAACCGTAGATAACCCAGACTTCACCAGCATTGAATCTATCATCCTCGGGGCCGTCGGGATAGATGGTTCCCATGGCGACATCGTCATACCCGTCCCCGTTGATGTCGCCGGAGGTAACGCTGAACCCTATACTATCGGATTCATCGGGGCCATAGATGACCGTCGTGTCGGCTGGGGGTGTGGCCAGATCGATAGACAACGCGGGGGAAGCAGAGCCATATACCACCCAGATTTCCCCGGCCCCCGCTCTTCCATTGGAGGGTCCGTCGGACCCGAAAGCACTCAGGATGACATCGTCGTATCCGTCTCCGTTGACATCACCGGAGGTGACACTTTGCCCCGCTGCATCATTGGAATCAGGACCGTAGATGACCGTCGCATCGGCTGGAGGCGTCGCCAGGTCAACGAACGACTCAGGGAGAATGGAACCGTAGATAATCCAGATTTCCCCGGCCGCACTTCTTCCATTGGAAGGACCGTCGCCTCCTGTAACTCCCAGGATTATATCTGCGTAGCCATCCCCGTTGATATCGCCGGAAGCAACGCTTCCACCTGCACCATCATTATTCTCGACACCGTAGACAATCATATCTTCCGAAAAAGACGCCATATCTATCCCCGGGAGGTTGCGCATGGGATGAATGACCGTGAGGATCTCCTCACTGTTCACGGCATTGAGATGGAAGGTGAGGGAAAGGTCCTTACCACAGGGTACGGTGGTGGCCAGCGTCACAGCAAAGTGGGGCGCCTGGGATAGGGCAAACTCCCCGGGTTTGACATCCCCGAATGTGGCACTCCGGCCGGTGAAGGTGATCCCCGGCTCATCGCAGTAAATGGCTCCCTGGACGCCCCAGGCGGTAGCCGTGCCGGCATTATAGATCCGAACCTGCAGAATGGCGGACTCTCCGGGATCCAGAATTCCGTTGTTGTTACCGCCGCTCAAATCATCCACGCTGACCTGGATAAACCTCAGATCAGGGGCCGGAACCCTGCTGTCATCCGATTGTCCGATCGCCAGAACCGTGATTAGCAGAATGATCACTGCAACGATGGAATTGCGCATGTGCCCCCCTCAGCATCTTTCTGGTTTATCCATTTTTCTTTACGGGAGCCTGTATGTCAAGTCAACAATCATGTCAGGATCGGATTTATTACCCATGCACGGCGGATTTGTCCCCGTTGATGAAAAAGAAAAGCGGATATTCCAGGGGCGAAAAGGCGGGCTACAGATTGCACCCTTTTTACCTCATAGATAACAACTTACAAAATAATAAATAGGGACTGTCCCTATTTAATTCGTTCTAATGCGGGGATGTCTCATGCTATGATAGGTATGGATGGAACGCAGAAAGGGGGTGCATGATGGCAAAAGCTTTTGTTCGAGTTTGTGTTGAAGTCGGTAAGGAGAGGGGGGTTCGTGACGGACTCCGTCTTTTTGATGAAGTCGAGATGGCGGAAATGACCTCAGGTGAGCAGGACGTCATTGCCATTGTCCACGGAAGCAGTTTTGAAGACATTCTGACATTTGTACAGTCCAGACTTCGTCAGTTCACCGGGATCAAGGTCACCTGGACCAACTTTATTCTGGAGACATAGTTACAATTATGCCGTCTGTTAACCCAATTACATGAAGGGTTTCTTTATTTTTTCCACCTGAAACAGAACCTGATGGTTCATTCCTGCCGGTCTCTTTCCCTGAATACGTTATCTTTTCAGGAATTCCCCTTCGATGATCCTACTGAACCTCGAAGATGGCTTCCGCCTCGGCTTCAGAACCGGCAAATTCGATTCGCGCGGTAAACCGGTAGACACCGGGTTTAGCGCTGGACGGAACCTTCACCTTCTTGGAAGACGTAAAGGAGCCGCTTCCCCGTGCAATCGGATCTCTAAAAGATGCCAGCTTCTTATCACCCATATAAAGCGCTCTAAGCTCCACTGCTTCAAAGGAGGTTGAAGGCGGAATCCCCTGCACACGATAATGGATAACCAGGTCCACCTGTTCCCCTGCCCGTACCCTGACAGGCTGGACGGAAGTAGAGAGGATCTCTACCTGGGGCTTGAATGCCTGGCCAGAAGGAGCGGTTGGAGCTGTTGCCGCGGGTGGAGCGTACCCGGGGCCTGGCGCAGACAAAGGAACACTGGAGAGTTGTTCACTCTTTCCATAGAGCTTTAAGATCTGAAGCCGCAAAAACCTCTCGGCATCGGGAAGATCTTCCAGGTCTTTGTCTTCAAAGATGATCCTGGCCCGGGCGGAATACTTTTCAAAATGAAAGTCGACCTGCAGATCCTTCCCCTTGGAAGGACGGCGAAGACTCCATCCGTCGCAGATCAGGGACGCTCCGACCAGGATCTTTTTCTTTGGAATGATCGGACGGAGGGAGTCCCTGTTCGTAACCATGAAGCGCACTTCGGTATCGTCTTGAGGAAATTTCGCCCATTTGCTTTCGGACCAGCCTTCCGAGTCGGAACCCTTCTCGATTTTGAACGGATAGCGGATCTGCGCTCTGGCCCCCGTCCACTCCCTGTTGACACTCTCCAGGGTAATGGGTTCTGCCGGGACGTAGCTCGCAGGGACAGAGGGTGCTTTGCCGGACCCAAAGGTACAGGCACCCAGGATCACAAGTGAAAAAATAATCATGAGGATTTTTAGAGCTTTTTTCATAACAATATGGGGGGGCAGATTCATCTTCATCCTCCTGGTTTCGTGAAATTAATATTCCGCATAGGTTGCCGGATTGGGACATTTCTGTTGTACTGCAGCCTTCATGGCCTCGCGCGACCCGGTTGCCACCACTTTGCTTGGCGCACCCTTTTGCCCATAGATCGCCAGTGCTTCGTCCAGGCTTCTCCTCTTTGTGACTGGAACTACCAGGTAGGCGCTGCCCGGATGAGAGCCCGTGAAGTAAAAATCGACGAGAGCCCAGTAGATCAATTCATCCTCGTGGCTGGGTCGTGCTGCAATCGTGATACTGCAGTAATATTCCTGACCGGACGAAGTGGAGGTTCCCGATGTGCCCGCCGATCCTCCTCCCGTCGCTCCGCCAGTACTTCCGCCTCCCCCAACCATGCCTCCACCTCCCCCACCCCCTCCTCCCGTCGTTGTTGGGACGTAGCCGCCGCCACGGGTGCTGTTCTGTGCGGCCTGCACCATCGTCGCTGCGGTTGTCAGTGTCGAGATTAACCCTCCGAGTGCGACAGCCGTCTCCTGACGGTCGCGGGCTCGGACATTGACCATTTCGTTTGACACCTGGCCAAGCACACCGTTGATCTTGTCCACCATGCAGTTCGGGGCAAATTGCGCAGCCTGCTGGATCGATTGACGGACAGCCTGCAAATCACTCACTTCCAGCGAAGAACCCTGCAGCCGATCCTGTGCCTGCTGTAACGCGGACATCGCCTGACGCTGCCGGTTGGCATTATCGATAATCGTCCTGTAATTAGCGTTCAGCCAGGGGTTATCGGGATCCCGCGCGGCAATCCAGTCCGCATAGCGGAGGGCTGATTCAAAGTTACAGGCACTAAATGCCGATTCGGCGGAACGGATCCATCCAGCCACCTGGGGATCATACTCGGATGGAGAGGCAGACGAATTTCCCGGGGAGAAACCACCCTGCGACACGGCCGGCTGGTTTCCAGCATCGGTCCCATCCACGGTCTCGACATTTCCTTCTGCAACCCAACCTCCACCCCCATCCCCCGTTTCCGGTTCGTTTCCACCTTCTCCCACTTCAGGACCGGTTGAAGAGTCATCGTTTTCATCCTCATCGAAACCCGGCCACTCGTCTTCATTGGGATCTTCTTCAAATCCTTCGTCGGAAGAATCTTCCTCTGGGGCTTCACCGGACATTGCATCCGCGCAGGAACGTGCACGTGCGGAGAGTGTCTCCGCCTCGGTCTTCAGATCTTTTGCCCGGCTATCCATCTCATCCATCAAATCCGCCATCTCCCACATGTCCGGCAGATCATCAAGGCACATCCTTCCCTGCTTCTGTTTATCCATGAGCTCACGCACAAATGACTCGTTTGAGATCAACTGATCTCTCACCGTATTTATCTCCTCCTCCGTAGGAAACGGAAGAGATTGCATGGCTCCGTCAAGCTCGGAAATGCGGTCCCGGTAATTATTCAGGAGGGCAAAAAGGTCGATGTTCTCATTCTGGTTCTCTTCCAGGAAAGGGTGATCACATGCTGTGAGCTGTTCCCGGGCCTCCGCCAGCTTCGACAGGATCTCCCCTCTTTTCTGGTTCGCATCACTGCTTTCCCCCCGCATATTCATCAGCCTCATGGTGTCGTTTTCGAGTGCGGTAAGTAAATCCTGAAATGTAATCTCGACAGGCGGTTCCCATGACGTGAAGCTGACCCGGCTGTCAATGACCTCACGTGCAGTATCTCCAGCCTTTCCTGCCTTATCTTCTGCCTGGGAAGCGAAGGTTTCCGCGGAGGATATTTCTGTCGCCCTGCAGGCATTTTGCATATCTTTCCTGATCGATTCCACAAACGATTCCAGAACAAACAACTTCAGTTTCACGTTTTCCAGAATACGTTCCCCGGCGTCCCACTCTTCCTGATCCGCCCTGCAGAGATCTTCCACTGCGGCCAGATCGCCTTCAAGTTTTCCAGCCGCCCGATCGATTGCGTTCTCATGCTGGTTAACTTCATTTTTCAGAGCGCCGAAGTCCACCGAAGTGCTGAGGCTATTGAAGCGCTGTTCCGCTTCGGCCAGTAACATCCCGCTATTTTCCGCTGCGCTCATGCAGGTGGAAAGGAAATCCTCACTCCCCGAAATGGAATCTTCATTACAGGTCAATCCCTTGATCATCGTCCACCAGCCCTGAAATTCCCGAATGGTATCTACTTCTGCCCGAAGCATGGCTGCCTTTTCACCCAGCGCCTTCTGCCTTTCCCGCGCTTCAACGATCAGGTTGATATCCTGCAGCATCGAGGCTGCAGCTGCACGGACACGGTTCTCATTTGCCTGCCAGTCATTCACGTCGGGAAAGCCGGATTGATTCAGGACTACCTTCACATATTCGTAAAACATCGTTCGAAACTGCCGCTCACGCGAATTGAAGGCGACCGGGTTCGTGTCCTTCCACTTGAGGTAACTGTTGAGAAAGTAGTTCACCCGGTCGGCGGACCGAAGGGAGGAATCCTGTTCCGCAAAATTGGCGGCTGTTTTCAGGTTGATATAGACGATCTCCTCATTCAGCTGCGTCGCAAATGTGTTCAGCTCCTTCATGACCGTCCAGACCGCTACGGCGTAGGGTCCTCCGATGATGGCAAGCTCCATCTCCCATGCACCACCCCCCGCGATTTCCGCCGCTTTCCACAGATCTCCTGTTGCCGCTTCATCAAGAGCCTGGATCATCGTCGTCAGTTCACCCATATGCTCCAGCATGCCATCCGCCACTCCCCGATTCAGGATTCCATAGACATTCTTGGATTTCACACCGGTTACCACGTTATCCGCCCAGGCCTGAAGGGCTTTCTGTACGGGAGCGTTGGCCCATTCTTTCACCTTGCCACATCCGTACCTCTGGACATACTGGCTGGCTGCATCTTCCGCCGGTCCGACGTCCGCAGGAAGCGGATTACAGAGGACTGAGAAAAAGAACAGGATCATAGAAAAGATGAGGAGTTCTTTGCGAAACAGATGACGGAGGATGTGGAAATTTCTCAATTTCCTGATGCCTTCTCAATATCATTTGCATAGGACGTGAATCGAGTGTATCCCCATACCAGTACCATGTTGCACATTATGCCAAAATCAATAGACAATCTCAAGGATTATACGTATTGCAAAATCCTTCTTGACCGTCGGATTTTTTCACTCTGATGCCCCCAGGCCTCAAACGAATGAGTTCCTCAAAATCCGCGATCTTCCAGGTACCGTTCTATTGTATCGGTTCCATCTTCAGTCTTATTTTGCCTTTCCCCATTTTTTTTGGGATAATGAAATGTCAGAATCTTGCGTTTTTCAGGAGGGCGCTTTTGACTCATCTCACCTCCCCCGGGTTCAGAACCCCCAGCCCACTGTTGTTTTCTCTTTCCGTCTCCCTCTTTCTCATGGTTCCACCCTTTCTCTTTCTGGTTTCGTGCTCCACCGCGATGCAGCCTGTTTCCACCTCCTCCCCTTCCATCGAGATCCCCACTGGAGATCTTGCCCTGGCCCTGACTTCAGAGAATGAAGCCACAGCCATCGAGGCGGTGAGACGACTGAAGGATCCTGCTCTGCTGGCCAGGATAGCCTGGGAGTCCAACTGGAAATCAGCCCGTACCGAAGCAATAGCAATTCTCGATGATCCAGATGAACTGGCCCGCCTGGCCCTGGAAGGAGACTGGTTCCTGCGGTGGATGACAGTCCCCCGGCTTACAGATCAGGAAGTTCTTGCCAGAATGGCACGCAGTGACCCGGAAGCCTTTATCCGCGAGGATGCCGTGAAACAGGTCACGAATGAAACCGTACTGCGGGATGTTCTCGCAAGTGACACGGATCAACGCGTCCGTCAGGCAGCTGTTTTCTCTATGCGTGATCAACCTTTTCTGGCCAGCCTGGCTGTGGAATCTCCCGATGAAGAAATCCGCCAGGTGGCCATGGGGGGACTCCAGGATAAAGACCTCCTCCTCCGTGTCGCCCGTGAGACGACGGAAGAGGAAATGAGAAGACAGGCCTTGTTGAAGGTGAATGATCCGGATACCTGCAAGCTGCTTATTCGTACCGAAGCCAATCTTCCTCTTCGAAAGACAGCCCTGCTCTTTATTTCCGATGAATCGGTCCTGGAGTCCCTGGCCTTTGATCCGGCTGAGAACCAGGAAATACGGGTTGCTTCGATATCCCGATTGAAAGGGGAAGAAAGTCTGGCCCGCCTGGCCGAGCTCGACCAGCCCTCTCCCGTGAGGAAGGCGGCTGTGGAAATTATGAAGGATCAGGACGTTCTGAGCCGGATTGCCGTTGGGGATCCCGATCGGGAAATTCGTCTCGCTGCGATTGGTCGTCTGAACATCCAGGACACATTGGAAAAATTGTCCGCTGATGAACCCGATCCCGAGCTCAGGGCCAGGGCTGTATCCCGCCTGGAGAGCCAGGATGTTCTTGTTCATGTTTTTCATAATGATCCGGAGGGTGCGGTTCGTCTTGAAGCAATTGCCAGGATTCATGACGGGGAAGTTAAGGCCGATGCGTTGAACGATCCCGATGAGCGCGTCCGCGCAAAGGCGGTCCTTTCAATGCCGGAAGACAGGGAACGGTTTGCCAGTCTGGCTTTACACGATCCGTCTCACCTTGTTCGCATGAATGCCGCAGCACGCCTGCTCGATCCGGAGATTCTGGACCGGATTGTCCGAACCGATCCCAGCACAGGTGTCCGGGAGACTGCACTCAAACGCCTTACCGATCCGGAGTATCTGGCCGCGTACCTGGAGAACGGGAAGGACTGGCGGCTTCGGGCGGAAACCGTAATCAAGCTGCGGGACCTCTCTGTTTTGGAGAAAGCTGCCCGCGATTCCGATGAGGATGTTCGACATATGGCCTGGTATCGGATCCATCACCTGAAGCTGGAGGACCAGCTGAAGGATGAGGGCCTGCGGGATAAGATTTTCCATTATAACCTCTATCCGGTTCCCGATCCCGATCCCAGGGAAAACCGTCTCCGGACCGAACTCAACAATCCCGTTCTCCTGGGAGCTCTGGGTCCCCTGGAAATCACCGTGACCCGCAGTTATTCGGAACGAAGATACGTTCGTGACTATGAGGGCGGCGGATATCCCCCCATGCGAGGAAGAACGATCGCGGAGGCCTGGAAGGTAAAAATCAAGGATCAGAAAGGACAGATCCTCTCGGATCGCATTTTCCGCGGAAACAAGCCCACCAAGGCTCAAGCCTTTGATAAGCGAACTCCAATGGTGGATGGTTCTTACGTTCAATACAATAACGCGCAGGTGGATTTTGTATTGATTTGCCGTGATCTTCTTAAGGATCTTGGAAAGCCGATCCTTGAACAACTGGTTTCCGATGGAGGCAGAGATCTTCGGTATGCCGCAGAATCTCTGCTCAACCCGTGACTGATGGAGGATGAAATGACCCGTATGCGATTTGTATTCCTGCTCTGTATCCTGGCGTTTTCGGCAAGTCTCATTGCCGGAAATGGTCCGACCTATGTGAGTGATCCGGTTGTTCCAACGATCAGCAGGGCTGTCCGGGAGCTGCCTCAGGTGGATGATGAAAAAGATGCCTTTGGCCCGGAAATGGCGAGGCGCCAGGATTACGGCTTTTCCGGCCCTGATCAGCAGGGACCTCCCAAGGATAATCCCCTGGCGGATCTGCAAAATCTGACACCCAGACCGGAACCCAACGGGTTCGATACGCTGCTACAAAATTTTGCGGGTTATACGTCCTCCTCATCCCCCCCCGATACCACGGGCGACGTCGGACCGAACCACTTCGTCCAGGGCTCCAACAGCAGCGGTGCCTCCGTCATGCGTATCTTCAATAAAAGCGGCGTCGCACAGGCAACAATCTACCTGGAGGACCTTGCCAGCGGTGGAAGCTGCGCCACGGGGTATTGTGACCCTATCGTGAATTACGATGAAGCCGCGGACCGCTGGGTCGTAAGCGAATTTGCCTCTTCCGGTTCCTATTTCTGTGTCTACGTTTCCACATCACCCGATCCCACAAGTACATGGTACGCCTATCAATTCAGCGCGGGATACAGCAGTGTCCCGGATTATCCAAAATATGGCGTCTGGCCCCTGGACACGAATGGCGACGGGCAATACATGGAAGGTTCTTACCTCATCGGCGTAAATGCCGGGTCTACAGGAAACCGGGATGTCTGGGCCCTGGACCGTGCGAACATGCTTCAGGGAAACCCCGCCTCCACACAGAAATTTTCTGCCCCTGAGCTTTCAGGGTTTGGTTTTCAGTTATTTCTGCCTGCAGGTCATGAAGGCGACGCAATGCCTCCATCCGGAAACACGCCTGCTCTTTTCCTGCGGCCGGTGGATACCGAGGTTAATAGCGAATTTGATGGAGACTGTTCACCAGAACCCTGTGACATCATGGAGATCTGGTCGCTGCTCGTGGATTGGAATAATTCCAGCAACAGCGATTTCAATCAGCTGGCACTTGTTAAAATCGCGGAATACGACCATACGCTCTGTGGAACGGGATCGGATTGGAGCTGTATGGCCCAGCCTGGAACAGCCCAGGAACTCGATCCGATCCGCGAACCGATCCACTTTCCCCTCCAGTACCGGAACTGGGGAAGTTACCAGACACTCGTAGGCTGCTTTGCGGAAGATGTGGATGGCAGTGATCGCGCTGCCGCTCACTGGTTTGAAATTAGAAAGACCGGAGCGGGTGCCTGGACTCTATATCAGGAAGGGGTCCTGGGCACGACATCAGGCTCCAATAATGTTAACCGTTCCGTATGTTCGGCAGCCATGGATTCTTCCGGCAACATCGCGGTGGGATACACGAGGACCGGATCACTGGCTCCCTACTACCCTTCAATCTATTATTCCGGACGACTCGCAACCGACGCGCTGGGAACGATGCCCTATTACGATCTGACCATCCAGGATGCCACCACATCCAAGACCAACAACGAACGGTGGGGTGATTATGCCGGAATGGGAATCGATCCGGACGATGACTGCACATTCTGGTTCGTGACGGAGTACGGCGGTTCAGGAAATACCCGTATTGCCGCCATGAAGTTTGACCAGTGCGGATGTCTGACAACTCCACCCACTCCTACTGCTTCCGCGGCGGCAGTCGGCAATAACCGGATCGATGTTTCCTGGAACGATTCCTCCATGGCCTCCATTACCCGGTACTGGGTCTACCGGTCGATGTCCTCCGGAGGTCCCTATACGCAGATCGCCGAAGTAGCCGATACCAGCCCCGGAACCGGAAACGGACCCGGGTATTCCTATACGGATCTTGACGTGAGCGGCGGCACCCGCTATTACTACGTCGTTAAATCCAATGATGGTGGTGCCTGTACATCAGCGGAATCCAGTGAAGTCAATGCTCTGGCTCAGGGTGTCTGCACCCTCGATCCCGACTTTTCCGGTGTCACATCGGTCACGAATGCCGCAAGTGCAACCTGCACCCTGAATATCGCATGGGACTGGGGTACGTCACGATGTTCGGGAACGTTAACCTACAAGGTGTACAGAGATACGACACCCGGGTTTACGCCCGGCCCCGCAAATCTTATCGCCGAGGGTCTCACAGGTACCTCGCACCAGGATCTGGATCAACTGACGAGCGGTACCGAGTATTATTACGTTGTCCACGCAGTCGATTCCGTGAACAGCGCCGAAGACACAAACACAACAGAAGACAGTGGGATTCCCTCCGGGCCGGGATCGGGATCGAACACCTACACCAGCACCGATGTTCCCAAGTCAATAACCGATAACAATACCGTAACATCCACTGTCACCGTGTCCGACACAAACGTGATTTCCGATGTGAACGTCACGATCATCAGCCTGACTCACACTTACGACGGGGACCTCGATATCTTCCTCATCGCACCAAATTCCACCCGTGTTGAACTCACAACGGATAACGGAGGAACAGGAGAAAACTTTACCAATACGGTTTTCGACGACAGCGCCGCGACCTCCATCACGGCGGGAGCGGCACCGTTCACCGGAAGCTTCCGCCCGGAAGGTTCTCTGGCAACTCTGAACGGTATCGCCAGCAACGGGATCTGGACACTGGAAATCACAGATGATGCCGGAGGTGACACGGGGACCCTTACGTCGTGGTCCCTGACTCTGACCACACAGACATCATGCTCCACGGGATCCAATTGCCTGAACAATCCATCGTCGGTAAATGTCACACCCAACGGTCCCCTGACCCTCTGTGGCGGAACATCCCAGCAGTTGACCGCGACACCCTCTGGAGGATCTGAGCTCAGCTACCAGTGGTATGACGGCATCAACCCGATCCCGCTGGCGACATCCGCGACCTTTGACGCCAGTGATACAGGCACGCACAGCTATAATTGCCAGGTAAAGGGTTCCGGGTGTATCTCGGCCATGTCTGATGCCACACCGACCTCCATCACCTGGCAATCCACTCCTTCCTTTGCTGGCCTGGTCAGTGTAACCAACCCTCAGGCAAGCACCTGTGCCCTTGACCTCGACTGGAATGACGCATCGATTCCGTGTCCCTCCGGTGTGACCTATTCGGTCTATCGGGATACCAACCCTGGATTCACGCCCGGACCCGCCAACCTTCTCGTTTCCGGCCTCACGGCAACCGCCTACCAGGACACAGACAACCTCACCAGCGGCACGATCTATTACTACAAGACCCATGCGGTTTCCGTGGATACAAGCGTTGAAGAAACAAATACCGTGGAACGGTCCGGTGCCCCGACAGGTCCTGGCGGCGGCCCCTTTACCGCGCTGGCTCTCGAGGATTTCGAGGGTTCCTGGGGACCGCAGGGAGATAACCCTCCCGCTGGATGGACGATCGAGGATCATGGGAGCCTTGCCGATGGGTGGAACAACAACGACTGGTACAACTACGCTAAAGGCGGAAGTTACGGCCAGGTAGCCCGAGTGTACTACTACCCGCTTGAAAACCAGAACGAATGGCTGATCTCTCCCGCTTTCGATATTCCTGGAACGGTCACCAGCGTGAATCTCGAATACGATCACTATTTCTACGTCTACTCGGCACCAGGAGAAGACGGATACGTTGACTTCATTTCTGACCAGACGACCTCGTGGACTCAGCTTGCCCACTATTCTTCCACGACGGGGACCTCCTCCAGCTATGCCCATGCGGTGATCGATCTCAGCGCGTATGCGGGGGAGACGAACTGCCAGATCCGGTTCCGATATGTTTCCTATGACGGCTGGTACTGGGAAGTCGATAACGTTCAGGTCACGGGAGTTGTGAATAATGCCTGTACCACGGGAAGTTCGGTTCCCGTGGAAGTTAAAAATGTCCAGTGGACCGATGCATCTACACTGACATGGGACCAGGATCCAGCCTGCGACATGGGGTACCGCGTCTTTCGGGGCATTCCCGCCGACCTGGACAAACTGCTCGTTGACGGAACTTCTGATTCCTGCGAAAAGGCATCCACTTCAGCGTACGATCAGAACTCCGTTGTGATTAACGGAGATGATCCTTCCGGAGTGACGGGCGGATTCTACTGGTACCTAATCTGTGGAGAGTCCAGCAGTGGTTCCGGACCGTTTGGAAACGCTACGACGGGGACCCGGTATCTCAACTCCTCAGGTGACTGTCCATAAGCTTTTTTCTGTATGTAACTTCTTACCCCCGGTTTTCGCCGGGGGTTTTTCCATTCATGAGGACCTTTCAGGCTTGCTGAGAATCATGATTAAAAAGATTGATGATCCGTGATATGATCTTTGTATCCCTATAAATAAAGAGGTTATTCTATGAAACAATTCATGCTGGGTTGTTTGATTCTGATGATGTGCTCAGTCGGTTTTGGTCAGGCTTCCAGCTGGTGGAGAATACCCGCCGTAGGTTCCGGACCGGGTGCGTACGGATCATACTGGCTGAGCGATATCTACTTATTTAATCCAAACCTCTATCCGATCAGTGTCAACGTTTACCTGATCTATACGACAGGAACCTATGGACCTCTCACATACACCATCCCGGAGTGGGGTTCCACGACAATCAAGGATGTGGGTGGAAAATTTTCCCTCCAGGGTGCCGCCGCACTGCAGATCCAGGGGCAGAATGATGCCGTCTTTAATGTGATGAGCCGCACGTACAACCGGGAAACCAATGGAGATACGACGGGGCAGGATATTGCGGGACAGGACTGGTGCGCCGGAAACTCTTCCGGTCCATCCCAGATGATTCTCTTTCTCGGGATTCAGCAAAACAGCGGTTTCCGGACCAACATGGGATTCATGGGTGGAAGTAACCCTGTAGATCTTCTCGTGAGCGTTTATGATGGAAACAACCAGTATGTAACGGGGATTCCTGTTCACCTGGACTCGTGGAGCGGGACATCGTTTTCCCTGGCAAAGTACACCAGTGCAAACATTTCAAACGGATATGCCATTGCTTCCATTACATCCAGCGCGTCTGCCTGCGTGAACGGGTATGCGTCCGTTGTGGATAACGGGACCCAGGATGGTACCTACATAGGGGGACAGATTCTTTACGCGCCCATGAAATAAGGGGGCTACCAAACAGATCGATTAGCCGTACCCGTCATTCCCTGTGTCTTTTGGAACACAGGGAATAGGCGTTTGAAACAAAATTCTATTGACAGGAATGAGCTTTCTTCATGATTTCAGGACGATCCGGTACCGGGCCTTTCCTGAGCGGAGGTGGTCAAAGGCTTCGTTGATATCCTTCATGGCGAACTCTTCCGTCACCGGGGCGATCGTGTGCCGTGCACAGAATTCCAGCATCGTTCTTGTCAGTGCCGGGCTTCCCAGGGGGCTGCCGGCCACCGATTTTTCCCCTGTAATAAGCGAAAATGCAGGGACTCCCATAGGTTCAAGCACGGCTCCTACCGTATGAAAAACCCCTTTGGGGCCCAGTAATTCAAGGTAGACCGGCCAGTCCAGAGATACGTTCGTTGTGTTGAGGATAAAATCAAAGTAGCCGACATACGCCCGTAACGCGTCCGCATCCCGGGAATTGACCACCCGGTGAGCCCCCATGGAGCGGGCTTCCTCTTCCTTCCCCGGCGAAGAGGTGAACGCGGTGACTTCGCACCCCCATTTATTCAGGAACTGAAGAGCCATGTGTCCCAGGCCGCCAATCCCGATCACCCCGACCCGGTCGGTAGGCAGGACTCCAGCCTTGAGAATGGGGTTGAAGACGGTGATTCCCCCACAGAAAAGGGGGCCGACCTTCGCTTGATCGAGTTCCTTCGGAATGGGAGTCGCCCAGGCCCAGTGCCCGCGGACTATATCTGCAAAACCGCCGTAGCGTCCCACGATGGTCTGCTCGTTTCCGGCGCACAGGTGATGGCTTCCGGAGAGACACTGTGCACAGTGCATGCAACTGCCTGAAAACCAGCCCAGGCCAACACGGTCTCCCACCGAGAGACCTTTTACATGTTCCCCGGTCCGCTCGATCGTACCGACAACTTCGTGGCCGGGGACAAAGGGATACGCCGTCATGCCCCAGTCGTTGTCCAGCATGCTCAGATCGGAATGGCAGAGTCCGCAGAATTCAACACGTATATCGACCTGTTCGGGACCGATTTCTGAAAGATCGTAGGTAAAGGGTTCTAACGGGCCTTTCGCCCGGGTTGCCGCGTATGCGTTAACAAGGGTTTTGCTCATGCATACCTCCTGGATGAAGTGTCATATGTCCTACCCTTAACGAACAGACAGGGGGTGACCGAAATTCCTGATCAAGCATCAGTAGATCGTAGATAGTAGATCGTAGACAGTAGATGATAGATAATAGTTGGATAGACGGTTGAAAAGCAATAAACAATGTTTTTGAGATTCGCAAATTTTTCTACGAACTACGATTTGCGGACTACGGTCTACGGTTTTTTAATCTCTCCTCCATCGAAGTAATGGCGTTTTCTACCTCCACACGAATCCACTCGTTGGTGGCTACATCCAGGTCACCCACCTGTCTCAGGCTTTTTATTTTCTCAAGAACGTCAGGCCCGCCTGTCTTTGCGAGACCCCGGATGGCCTCGATGCCCCGATGCTCCGCCGAAAGGGCTCCGGTTCCATCCCTTTCCTCCAGAAGTCCCAGAAGTGCCTTTACGACCCTGGGATCATCGATTTCTCCCAGGAGCCTCGGTACGGAATAGATGAATTGATCTTCTTTACGGGAGAGCATTCCAATGAGCCGATCGACGATCGCATGCTGATCGATTCCGCCCTTGAGACTTCCATGGTTCCGGTTTGTTATGGCACCGAAGAGAACATGATCGTCCGCATCTTTCAATAAAACGGCCAGGGCTTTGGGATTTTCCGCTCTCAGGCCCAGCGCAGGAAGAAAAGCTCCTTTCGGGTACTTGCCTGATTTTTCTGCGTCAAGAATAGCCGTAATGACCCCTTCGCGCCCTTCGATCATTTCCAGGTGGTAGAGGAGATAGGACAGGTACCCCGTCGGAGTCGGCGGCGTCTGTCGGAATGTTCTTGATATCAGGCCAGGCTCTTCCCGGTTGATATTGTGTCTTCCGCCGTGAGTCAGATGAAACGGTGTGTCAGGATACATCAGGGCGTCAAGAAGAGGTGTAACCGCATCGAGCCCGGCCTTCACAATGATGGGATCAATTCCATCCGGCACCCATGGTGGAAGGACTTCCGTCACGATATCGGGGAAGGGATCCGGCGTGCTGTCATAGGAACGGGAGATACAGGGTTTCAATCGGAGCCCGGAGAGCGCTGCAGGGAGAACCTCTGTTTTTCCTGCGAGAATCAGGCCCTTCAGGGCTGCCAGGATCACAGGCTGGTAAGATTGGGCACTTCCTCCCTCCCCGATTCTCCGCGGATCCTGTCGAAGATAGACGACTTCCGTGTCACTTAATCCCTGGCTCAGGAGTTCCACAAAGAGGGAGTTGTGGGATTGGGATTCAAAACGACCCACCGCAATCATCACTGCAGCCCGGACCTTCCAATCCGAATCTTCTGAAAGGCGCTTCACATCAAGGGCCGGATTGTTCATTCGCCCCATGAGCTCGATTGCCCAGCACCGCACGTCCGTGGTTCCCCTGTCCGTCAGCATCACCAGATCTTTATCAGCTCCGGGGCCAAGGTTCCGGATCCGCCGAATTGCTTCTTCAAGATCCTTTTCCTTTTTCAGATTCCCTGGATCCTGCAGGCCAAACCCGCAATCCAGAGCCTGATCACTCCACCAGTCATGGGCTCTGCTCAGGTCCCTGCATATTCTTGAAGCTTCACCGGCGATTACGGCATCCGGGATAAGAAGAAGACCAGCCAAAATGAACAAATTCAGGATTCTTAGTAAGGTTCCACCGGACCTCATATCTTCCTCCCCTCGGTATGATTCTACCGCATCACTCAAGGGACGAATAAGAAGCGCATTTTCTTGGATTCTCACACCCGCCCTTCGTGCTACCATATTCCCATCCTGTTTGTTTAATCGGAGGATTCTTGAGATCATTCATGAAATTTGCAGCCATTGTCATTCTCGGAGCAGCCATCTGGTATGTGGCCGGGGATAGCGCGAAGACCTATTTCAGAAAACTTATCTCTTCTCCATCCGCGAACGACGATGCAACGGTGACGCAAGATTCATCCGACCCGAACGTCATCTACTGGATGGCATTCTGGAACTTGTACCCGGAAGGAGATGGTTTTGGCGACCGATCCGCCATGGAGGATCTTCCCATTGGAGGAGTAACAGATTCCGTTTTGCTCGATCTCCATGACGTCTGCATGCGATATTTTGATGAACTGGAAGAGAATCATTGGAAGCGGGACAGAGGTGAGGATTTTCTCAGTGATGACCTGGTTCGTGGTCACTGGGCCCGGGATTTTATGCCTCTTGTTCAAAGAGCCAGAGAGGCCTATGGAACCCCCTGAGCCAGAGACTGCCTCGTTTTCTCGATAAAAAATAGGGACAGTCCCTATTTTTATGATACTATTATGATATGCCCAGGCGACCAAGAATTGTAATTCCTGATATTCCGCACCACATTACACAGCGTGGAAACAATAAACAGGACATCTTCTTCACGGAGGATGATCGTCAGAAATATCTGTGTGATTTAAAGATACACTCACAAGAATATGGATTTACCCTTCTGGGTTACTGCCTCATGACCAATCATATTCATCTGATTGGGATACCTTCAGAATCGGACACTTTGACCAAAGTCTTTGCGAGGGTTCATTTAAAATATACCCAGCGAATCAATCAGCTCCACAATCGCAGTGGACATTTCTGGCAGAATCGTTTCTTTTCCTGTGCTCTTGATGAGCAGCATCTCTTTCGCGCCATGGCTTACATTGAGACGAATCCTATTCGGGCAAAACTGGTCCCAAAAGCTATGGATTATCCCTGGTCGAGTGCCCGATCTCATGTTGAAGGAAATGATCGGTCGGGACTCATTGATACGGCTTATTGGTTGAAGATAATCACTCCACAAGCGTGGAAAAGCATTTTAGATTCATTTGAAGATACGAGTATTGGTAATCAACTTGTTTTACATGACCGCAATGGACGTCCGCTGGGAAGTGATTCCTTTGTTTCAAAATTGGAAACACTCATTGGCAAAAGGCTACGTCCCCTGGCCCATGGTCGTCCTTGCAAAAAGGATAATAAATAGGGACTGTCCCTATTTTTGATCAGGAGATCGTAAGGATGGATATTCGGACGGCAACCCGGGATGATTTGTCCACAATTATCGATATTTATAATCAGGCGGTGGAAGAAGGGTTTCGGACGGCCGATCTCACACCGGTCCGGCTGGATGAGCGAATCGATTGGTTCAACCTTCATAATCCATCGACCTACCCGATCTACGTGATGACCGAAGACAAAAAGATCATCGGCTGGTGCAGTGTAAGCCCCTATCGTCCCGGCCGGGAAGCCTTACGCACGGCAGCGGAGATCAGTTATTACGTGGACAGGAACTTTCGGAAAAGGGGTATTGCCATGCGACTGATTCTCCATGCCATCGAACAGGCTCCCCTGCTTGGGTTACGGCACTTCTTCGCCATCCTCCTCGATGTCAATGAAGCCAGCGTGCGTCTCCTGGAACGCTGCGGATTCAAGCGATGGGGTCATCTGCCGGACATTGCTTCCATAAAGGATACCCGATGCGGTCAGTTCATCTATGGGAGAGAGATTTAGGTTTCCCCTGACCAACACAATGCTACGGTATTCGCTTCTCCTCGATTAATCGTTCAGAGGTGGAATCCGAAGGACCTGTCCCACATAAATCTTATTGGGATCTTTCAGCATGGGCTGGTTTGCCTCAAAAATCACCATGTATTTCATGGCATCCCCATAGTGATGTTTGGCGATCTTTGAAAGGCTGTCCCCCGCCACAACCGTGTACATCGTGGATTCCTGTTCGGATTGGTCCACGGTAATTTCATCCTTAACCTTTTCCACACCTTTCACGTTCCCCAGGGCCAGAATCAGCTTTTCCCGATCGGTCTGGGAACCCAGGGTTCCCTTGACGTGCACCGTTCCGCGATCGAATTGGATGGTCACATTATCGGTGGCAAGACCCAGTTCTTTCGCTTCCTTATTCAGGTTGTTGGTGAATCTCTGATTTCTGAGTTCCTGGATCTTGTCATCCGCAATCTGAGCTTCTGTCCTTTTATCTTTTTCCTCAACGTCCTTGCCCGCATCCTTTTTAAAATCAAATAAACCCATGGTTATCTCCTTTCCAAACGTGTTTGGATCTGCCGATTGATGGGAAACTGTTCTCGAATTGTACCATGCTCCATTCAGAGGATCAGGTCACCAGGTCACATCGGTCCGCAACAGGTTCGTTGCCACAGCTGCAGGCATGGGGAAGGCATAGTAATATCCCTGCCCCAGTGGATACCCCGCGGCCTTCACATTGTTATGGTCTTCGAGCGTCTCGATCCCTTCCACAATCATTGCGACGCCATGATCATGTGTGGCCTTCAGAAGGGTCGTCTCCATTTTCAGTGATGCCCTGGCATGGGTATCCTTTCGCAGCCAGGTGGACGGAATTTTCACCATATGGATGTCATACTTATCCAGGCAGCTGAGTGAGCTGAATCCATCACTGGACCAGTCGACAGCAATTTTAACGTCCATCGGTTTCAGCTTCCGCAGAAGAGCTGCTGTCTTATCCGGATGTTCCATGAGATAGGTTTCTTTAATTTCCAGGGCAAGCCCGTTGTGAATGAAGATCTCCTGCTCCTTAAGCTGATTCAGGCTGAAATGAAGATCCCCGTGAATGTATTGCGCTTCGGACACATTAATGTGCAGGCAGAAGGGGTCCGGACAGATTTTCATCGCTTTCCACTTTTTCAGCTGGATCAGAGCCTCTTTTAATACCCATTCGCCAATGGGAACGATCAGTTCGGTATGTTCCGCCATGGAAAGGAACTCTCTTGTCACCAGGAGTCCCTTTTCAGGATGTTCCCATCGAATCAGGGCTTCCATCCCTGCGATCTTTCCGTTATCCAGGGAAATGATGGGCTGATAAAAGAGTCGAAATCGATTTTCTTTCAGTCCCATATAGAGTCGGTTTTCTTCTTCCACATCGTGCTCTTTGTCAGCTTTCCCCGCCTCCGGCTTCTTTCTGCGGGGCACGTAAATTGCCTGAATGGCATCGTCCAAAAGAGCTTCCGGTCGCAGGGCCGGATCGTGGGTCGAAGTGATGCCGATCTGGGGTTCCAGTTCAATGGTGCAGCCTTCGAGGTAGAAGGGACGCCGCAGGAGCTCTTCAACACGGTCCTTGATCCTAGGAAGGGTCTGCGCATGGGGGAAATTCTTGAGAAGGATGCAGTACTGGTGGGTTCCCGTTCGAGCGATAAGATCTTCCGGCCGTTTGCAGGCTTCAAGGCGTCGGGCCAGGGCGGGAAGAAATTGTTTCATGGTCAATCGGTCGTACTTCTCTTCCCAAATCTCTGAGTTCTTGAATTCGATCACGATGAGAATGACCCAGCTGTCCGGCATCTCTTCCAGATGTTCCAGGGCTTCACCCACTTCCATCATGAGGGCCCTCTGTTTTAAAAAACCGGTTTCATCATCCTGCTCATATCCCTGCAGCTCACGTCGATCCATCATCACGGTTTCCCTGGGAGAGACCTCAACGACACGGTCGTCGGGAGCAACCCCCGTAGCCGTAGCCCAGGCTGGATGCACTCGCAGAACCAGGCCTTCCACCTCCCTCTCTGAAAGGCAGTTTTCCAGTTGAATATTCACACGGAGGTCGGGGAATTGGGATTCGGAAAATCGAACCTGACCATCCTTCTTGAAATTTGGGGCAAAGAGAACTTCCATAAAGAACTTGTTAAATTCGATAAAGTCATCGGGGTGAACTGGGAAAAAGATAGAAGTTCCAATAAGATCCTCGCGTACTTTGCCCAGATATTCCGCAAAATGGGGAGATACGTATTCCATCTTACCCTCCCCATCGAGGATCGCGGCGTACTCCACCATGCGGTCCAAAATCCGGTTGATTCGCTTGGATGAAGCTTCCAGTTTTTTCTGATCTTCAAGGTAGCGGGAAAAGAGCTTTGTCCAGCGTTCAAGCCGGTGCGCCGTTATGGCCCACTGGTTTTTAAGCAGGGGCTTGGAGAACCAGTCATCAAATCCGGCGGAAATCAACTGTTGAGGCGTTCTTACGGATGCCGGAGACGTCAGGGCAATCAGAATGGTCTTAAAGCGCTGGGGGTTGGATGACAGGGATTGGATGACGTACCCGTTGAGATCCATGTCGAGATCCACGATGACAAAAGGAAAAGCACCTTCCCGGAACAATTGCAGGGCTCTTTCCCCCGAATCGCATACTTCGACATCATATCCGGAAGACACGATAAGATGAGAGAGGTATTGCCTGACCTCCCTATCCCCCGTAAGGATCAGTACCCGAATTAACCCGAACATATTCGTTCCCATAGGTAAAGATGAAAACAATTTACCCGATTAAATAATTCTATCATTCCTGTACCCGTCATGCAGGGTAGCTAACCTATCGATTGGAACGCAGTACGAAGTAGACATATCCATACTCTTCATGGTAGTTCCGGAACATGTCAATTTCCTCGAGGATTTTATATAAAAAGGCCATTTCCCCTTCATCCTTACTCCCGGGCAGAACACGATAGACCTTTTCTTCCAGGGGTGTATAGATTGAACTCCACCACACCTCGGAGGGAAGCCGCAGGGTAGCCAGAACCGTGTACCCGAGGTTCGTTGCGAGGGTTATATTTGATTCAACCGTACCTATCGATGGATACTCACGATCCCAGAATGCCCGAATCTCCTGGGAAGGATTGGAAGTCCACCATACAGCTTCACTGATCATGATGAATCCACATGGTTTCAGATAACGATTCCATTCACGAAGTGCTCCTTCCAAACCCAGAATATAAGCCGCACCCTCACACCAGATCAGATCGAAGGATCCTGGCATAAAGGGCAGGTCCAGCATCGATCCGGCAATACCGTATATTCTGTTAAGGATTCGCGTCCTCAGTAGATGATGAATATAGGAAATGCGGATATCGAGGGCGATCACACGGGCATGGGTCTCCTCTCCAATCACCTCTGTCTGGGCCCCGGTTCCACAACCGATATCCAGGATTCGGGATTGGGGGGAGAGTGAATCGATCACCCTCAGCGCGGAGCGGGTTAAATCCGGGCTTCCGGGTCCCTGCCTCGGAAGATCTTCGAAAAAGTCAAAGAGATAGCTCTCCTGATTGTTTTCCTCCATACCTCTACTATAATACCGGACTTCCCAGGTGGAAAGCCGTAAGGTATTGACTTTTGCGAAATACTATGAGATGATTGGTCTGAATTTCAGAAGTTTTTGCACGATTACGATCCACAAAGGCTCTGAACTTTGTGGTTTTTTTTGTGCTACTTTTGAAATATCTCATTAGAAGGAGCAGTACATGTCTGAAGGAACAGTGAAGTGGTTTAACAACACAAAGGGATTTGGTTTTATTGAGACCTCCGAAGGTCAGGACGTATTCGTCCACTATTCGGCCATTTCGGGCAACGGTTTCAAGTCCCTTAACGAGGGCGATCTCGTGAAGTTCGAAATCCAGAACGGCCCGAAGGGTCCCTCTGCGGTAAACGTAACCCTGCGTTAAATAAACTACGAAACCAACCTTATCCCCCCGGACACCGGGGGGATTTTTTTATCTATGAATATTGCGGGGGCTAATCCGGCGTTACACGATCTGAGGATAGGTCTCCGTTGCACTGCTCACGTAAGCCTCGTAGATCTTTCGGAAATGATGCCCATAAATGGAGAGAGTCACTGCTTCGGAGATAAGGGTGGGACGTCGGAAAAGAGTCCAGACCATCAGCTTCCAGTACTGAAACCTCTCCTTCCCCAGGACACCCAGCGAAATAATCGAGCGCAGAAATGCGGCGATGTCGGATGGATCGATCCGAAATGTCCCCCGGGGAGAAGGTTTGTAATTCTTCAAAAAGGTTTTCACTCTTTCATAGTAATTCCTGGGCGAGTAGATGGTCTTTAATATTCTTCGATACCCCTCGATCAGCTGAGCTCGATCCATTCGCGGGATAAAATTGATTGTCAGATCGGTGTTGTCCCCCGAAGACTCATCCAGAAGCCTTTTCTCGCCTTTCAGCCGCTGGTAAAGCCTGGTTTTCGGAAGTACATTCAGCAGCCCTACCATGGCTGTTACGATCCCGCTGTTTTGAATGAATTTGATTTGAGAGTCAAAGATTCCGGGGGGGTCATGATCAAATCCCACGATAAATCCGCCCTGAACCTGGAGTCCCGCCGCCTGAATCATCTTCACTGACGTAACCAGGTCACGATTCCGGTTTTGAACCTTTCCGCATTCGGTCAGGCTCTGATCATTGGGGGTTTCAATTCCAACAAATACGGTATCGAAACCAGCCTGAACCATGGCTTTCATCAGGGCGGCGTCATCGGCAAGCTCAATGGATGCCTGTGTATTAAAGGTGAAGGGATGCGAGTGCGACTTCATCCAGTCTGCAAGGGCCGGGAGAAGATCGCTTCTCAGTTTCTTCTTATTGCCTATAAAGTTATCGTCTACAAAAAACACGCCTCGACGCCATCCCAGACGGTACAGTCGTTCCAGTTCAGCCAGGATCTGCCCGGTCGATTTGGTTCTGGGCCTTCTACCACAGAGACGAGTGATGTCACAAAATTCACAGTCAAAGGGACATCCCCTTGAATATTGAATACTCATCGTCGCATAGTTTCCCATGCGGATCAGATCCCACCGGGGAATGGGGGTCGTGGCCAAATCGGCCCACTCTGTGGTTTCATAGCGCGTAGATGCTTCTCCCCTCGACAAATCTTTCAGGAAACGAGGGAGAGTCTCTTCGGCTTCATTCAGAACCAGGTGGTCGATGGTATCCGGCAGATTTTCCTCCATGGTAAAGTAAGGACCTCCGCAGACCGTTCGGACACCAAAATCCCTGCATCGTTCCAGTACTTCATGAACAGAAGCTTTTTGAATATTCATTGCGGTAATCATAGCCAGATCGGCCCATCTGAGATCTGCGTCCTTCAATTTCCGCACGTTCAGATCGACCAATCGGAGATTCCATTCCTTCGGTAGCAAAGCGGCAATGGTCATCAGACCGAGTGGCGGGAGACTGGCACGTCTCAATACAAATTTCACAGCGTGAGAGAAACTCCAGAATGTTTCCGGGCATCGCGGATTAATAAGCAACGTATTCATACAAGATCCTTATACCTCTATTTGCAGTAATTCTTCTGACATGGTCAAGTTGATCAACCACCCCTGTTGATTACAACAGATTTGGAATAATAATAAGTCCCACCCAACGGTACGCGGGAAAACGATAAGTATTTCCGTAATCATGCCGTGATGCAGGGCAGATCTTTCCTTGAGTATACATCAGATGAGTTTGTCCCGCATCTTAGTAGTAGTACCAGATCGTTCGATAATCCCGGATATTTTCCCCCCGGGCCGCCAGTTCCTCGAGGTAGTCGTAAATCGGTACGTCCACATAATTGTAGGGCGGCAGCGGTTTGATATTCTTCTCCCAGGGATGGAACTCGTACACCCTGGACCCATTCGCGAGGATCATTACGACTCGATGGTCCTGCCACGCTCGCAGGTGATTTTTCCCCAGCTTGGGGACGTTAAAGACCGGCTCATCGGTCCGGTCCAGTCCCGGCAGAAGGCGGGCCTCTTCCTTGCGTTCCTGCAGGATTCTGGCGATCGGGACCATGTACCTCCGTGTTTCGTCCTTCCCCTTCATGTTGAAGGTGTAGTAAGGATCGACGCCGATCAGGCGGAGATCCCGACGAAGCTTTGCGCTTTCAAACCGTCGGGAATTGTAAATGGTGAAGACTTCCTGGTTGTAAACCCCAATCCCGCGCTTTCGGATCTTCTGCACCGCTTCCATCGATTCGGGGGTAACCTCCGATGAATGCTCAAAATGGGTGATTACGGCAACTTCTCTGTGGCCGGGTTCGTGGAAGGAAGAAAGAATGTCCAGGAATTTCTCCGACCACCGCATGGGAAGAACGACAGGTGTACGGGTGCCGATCCGGATACGAATCACGTGCGGAATGTCGGCAATCGATTGAATCAGTCGCCGAAACGATTCATCCCTCATGATACAGGGATCGCCACCCGTGACGAGAACATCTCCAATGGAGGGATGATCCGCCAGGAATTGAATGGCCTGGGCCAGGCTATGCTTGTCCGCCATGGCCTTCGGATCCATGACTTCATCGATTTCCCAGTTTCTCTGGCAGTACACGCAGATTTGCGCACAGGTATTAAAAGGTTTGATGATGGCAATCATGGGATATCGTCGAGTGACCAGGTCCACCGGCGACGTATCGTGTTCTCCCATGAAGTCGAAGATCAGGCTGCGGTCCGTGCGGTGTTCCGCCATTTGATTTACATAATCCGGGGGCGGGATCACCTGCGCCCGGATGGCTGCATCAAATCCAATGGATAGGGTTCGATCCATCAGGCTCAGGTAATACGGCGTAATCCCAAAGGGAATGGCATTGGACGACGCTTTCCGGATGGCGTCCTGCTGTTCGGAAGTCAGTTCGATCAGATCCAGAAGGGGCTTTGCATCTTTGATCACGTGCTTGAGCTGCCATCGATAGTCCTTCCAGTCCGATTCCGCACCCCCGAAATAGTCCAGGATTCTGTGCCGATTCTCCTCCCTCCACTCAATGAGGTCCGGATCCAGTCCCGAAGGGTATTTCTTAAAATACTTCTTTACACTTACTCCCATGTCATCCAGCATGATCGTGCGGGCTTCGGCGGCTTTTCTTCCTTCGAGGCGAAGAAAATCGGGAATTCCTTTTTTCGCCTCCCGGGATTCAAAATAGATATTAGATCGGCCCGCGACCCCCCGATAGAGGTTGATGAACTCCAGAAGGAACCCGGCAGAGATTCCATTCCGCGTATCTGCATCGTTCTCCCGGGCCAGTTTCCAGAGTACCTGAAGCGCAGAGAAGCCGGTTCGATGCTCATTGATTGGACCGATGATGCTCTTAAAGACACGGATTGACTCTCGAACTGTGGCCTTTTCCAGTATATGAAAGTCGTTCTGAATTTTGAAGATTTCCCGCTCTGCCGCTTCGAGGTAGGTGTATAACTGATCTCGAGCCGCCTCCAGTGTCTCGGCGCCGGAGAGGAGTTTGAGAATTTCCGGATTGGCTTCCTTCAGCCTGTCTACATAGGCATCTACGTCCACTTCAAATCGCGGCTTCACCATATCCACCGCGTCGGTAAATACATCATCTATGATCTTTGTATGAATGACGGTGGGTGTCTCTCGTGATGAATGCAAGGCTTTCCCGCTCTGTGAGCGGTTGGGTTTGTTCATGCGTCACTCCTTTCAGTTCGGAATTCGCGTCGTGTTAAAAGAGATAAGCTCTGCCTTTGTTTTCAGTATACGGGTCCCCGGATTCCATGTCAAATACGTGCAGGTTAATCTTGCAGTTTACCCTGCATACCGTTATACTATTGGGCCATGAAAACAGGGAAAACCGGTTACGGTTCCTTTCTAATCCTTGCCGCCATCTTGTTTACAGGTTTACTCCAGGACAGAGCCTGGTCGGCTGACTGGTCCCTTTCTCTGGGTGCGGGAGCAACAAACCACTGGTTCGACAAGGATATCGATAACCGTATGAACATCGAAGAGATCCGCCTCGCCTGCGGAAAACCTCTTTCCTCCCATGTAAGCCTTGCGTTAAGCGCTGATTATACATCCTTCGACCTCGATGAGGGGGATCATTTCGAGTCCTTTGGCCTGACTCCCCTGATCCGATATACCAGAGGAAGTCTCTTCGTAGAGGGTGGGATCGGGCTCATGCGGAATGATTTCCACCTGGAGGGCTTTACCTACGAATATAAGTGGTCTCCCCAGGCAGGAGTCGGATTCAAGGTCATGGAGACCGAAAAGATCAGCCTTGTCGTCATGTACGCATTGACTCATTTCAGTCACAGCTTTCTCTCTGAGAAGAGAAATGTGGGAATTAATGCCAATAATGTGAGGGTAACCCTCTTTTTCTAGAACGTCTTTCTCATACTTACAGTTTTTGCGAAAATTCCCACAACTACTCTGACCTAAGACGCCTCGCTTAATCTCCGGTCAACACAATCCCAATTCACCAGGTTCCACCATGCCTTAATGTAGTCCGGCCGCCTGTTCTGGTACTTCAGGTAATAGGCGTGTTCCCACACGTCGATTACCAGAAGAGGAACGTGTCCATCCAGCAGGGGGGTTCCTTCGTTCGAGGTGCTTGTGACAGCCAGTGTCTTGCTGGAGGCATCGCGGTAGAGCCAGGCCCACCCGCTTCCAAACTGCCCCGCAGCCTTCGATGAAAAGGCATCATGGAAAGCATTGAAGGATCCGAACGAGGCCTCAATCGCACTTCTCAGGTGGCCGGTCGGCTCCCCTCCCCGCCCGGGAGCCATTGACTCCCAGAAAAAAGTGTGGTTGAAGTGCTGGGCACCATTGTTCCGCACAGCCGACAGGGAACTGGAGGGTACTCGCTTGAGGTTGGCCAGAAGAGCCTCGATGGAGAGGGACTGAAAATCGGAAAGCGTCTCCAGCGCGGCATTTAATTTGGCTACATATCCGCCATGATGCAGATCGTGATGAATTCGTACCGTTTCGGCATCCATGTAGGGCTCCAGAGCATCGTACGCGTAGGGTAGATCGGGTAACGTAAACGCCATAACCACCTCCATAGTCAGAAATCTGTATGTATGATTATAGCAAGAAAAAAAAGGGGCAGGGTTGAAACCCTGCCCCATGTATGAATCTGAAATTGATTACTTGAGTTCCTTAAAAAGTTCCTCCATGAAGTCCCAGACCAAACCGATGGTTCCGATGTGAATTTTTTCATCGGGAGAGTGCGGATTCTTAATGGTTGGACCGAAGGAAATCATATCCATTCCAGGGGTACGATCTCCGATGATCCCGCACTCCAGTCCGGCATGGATCACATCGATTACAGGTTTCTTCTTGTAGAGCCGTTCATAGACTTTCGTGCAGGTCTTCAGCAGAGGCGAATCCATTCTGGGTGGCCACGGCGGATAGCCTTCTCCACTCACGGAAATTCCACCCGCCAGCTCCCCTACAGCCTCAATGCGACGCGTCAACGCCATAAGAGAGGACACTTTTGAGCTTCGCTGGCTGGTCAGGATCGTCATAATCCCATCTTCAATCCTGACATTGGCAAGATTGTTGGATGTTTCAACAAGACCTGCAATATCCTTGGACATGGAGGCAACGCCGTGGGGTAGCGCCAGGATGACATCCAGTACCTTCTTGGACACTTCCGGAGAAAAGGCTGTGTATTCAGCCTTTTTAACAACCTTGACCTTAATAAAGAGATCGGGATCCGTGGTTCCAAACTCATCCTTCAGGGCATTCTCGATCTCCTTCACTGCACTTCGCGCCAGCTTTGCATCGGCTTCTGGAACGAAGATCTGGGCTTCGGCATCTCTGGGAATGGCATTGTGGGCCGTACCGCCGGTGAATCCGGAAATCCTGAGATCGGTTTTAGATCGAATCTTGTTGAGCGCGCGCGCAAGACCGATAATGGCGTTGGCTTTCTGGAGATGAATATCCACTCCGGAGTGTCCCCCCTTCATCCCGCCGGCCATCACGGTATACGATTCGTACGTCCTGGGTACTTTCACCGAGTCCACCAGAAGCCTGATTCTCGTATTGATACCGCCTGCGCATCCCACAGTGAGGTACCCCTCATCCTCAGAGTCAATGTTGAGGAGAATTTTCCCGCTGATAAAACCGGGTTTCAGGGAAGAAGCGCCCGTGAGACCGGTCTCTTCGTCGACAGTGAAGAGAAGCTCAAAGGGCGGATGTTTAAGGGTCTTGTCCGTGGCGGCAATCAGCGCCATGGCAATGGCGATTCCGTTGTCCGCACCGAGGGTCGTCCTGTCTGCTTTCAGCCAGTCCCCGTCATAGACAAACTTGATAGGATCTTTTGAAAAATCATGCCTGGAATCGGGAGTTTTTTCACAGACCATGTCCACATGCCCCTGGAGAACGACCGTAGGGGATTTCTCATACCCCTTCGAAGCCGGAACCTTGATGCATACATTCCCGACTTCGTCCAATTTTGCTTCAAACTTATGGTCGTCCGCCCATTTCAGCAACCATTCGCAGATCTTTTCTTCGTGCTTGGAGCATCGGGGGATCTTCGAGAGTTCTTCAAAGACGCCCAGAATCTCCTTTGTTCTTGCGTGGGTTATTTTCTTCATTGACACTCTCCTTCCTGATAAATAGGACTTTCACGATAAGGGAATCGGTTGTAATTGTCAACTGGATCATGCTTCATGGGATTAGGACCCGGATGTATCCGATTCAGGTTCAGAATGCTCGATGGCAGATGGGGCATTGGACTGGTTCCTGCTCCCGTATCGTTGAACCAGGGGGCTTAGAAGAAGATAAGCCAGGATGGCTCCGTAGAGAACGCTTGACCAAGCGTTGGAAGTGATGGCTCACCCACCTGCCCGGCAGCCAATCATCCGGTAGTAAAGGTAACCGGCCCCGCCGCCAAGCAAGATCGTAGCCAGAGATAGAAGAACTTTCAATTCAGAGCTCCTGAAAGAATGGATTTGACGTACCTCCTAGACAACAGCAGCCGGGTAGCGCGTATTCCTTGTCATTCCCCTCATAATCCAAGATAATACCGATAAGGAAACCGATAATGATTGTAATTCAGGAAACCCTGGCACTGGAGGAAAAAGATCTTCAGGAGACCTTCGTCCGGTCTTCAGGGCCCGGCGGCCAGCATGTCAACAAGGCTTCGACCTGTGTCCAGCTCAAGTTTGATGTAATGGGATGTGCGGTTCTTTCCGATATCGTCAAGGAACGGCTGATTCGCCTGGCCGGTCGCAGAATGGGGGCCGATGGATTTCTGACCATTACGGCCCGACGCTACCGGGACCGGGAAAGGAACCGGGAAGACGCCCGGGAGCGTCTCGCAGCACTGGTGCGAAAGGCCCTTGAAGAACCCAGACCCCGGAAAAAGACGCGGCCCGGCTCCGCGGCCCGGGAGCGCCGTCTCGAATCCAAACGCCGCCGGGCACAGCTGAAAGAATCCAGAAAACGGCCGGACACAGATCCATGAACGGATATTCTGAAAAAAAGACCAATCCCTGGCTGGGAGTTCCCCTGGATGAGTATGAAATTCACATGGCCTCTCCCGACGTGGGGCAACTCCCGGCATTGCGGGATCTTTTTCTGCAGGCCTACCGTGAGGTTTTCCCGCAACGTCTTCTGGTTCTGGGCTGTGAGGCCGGGAATGGATTTGAGCACGTTGAACCTGACAGGACCCGTCTCCTCGTGGGAGCCGATCTGAACCTCTCCTTTCTTTCCACCGCGACTAAAAGGCACAAGCATGGAAACAATCCTCAACTTATCTGTATGGACCTTTCCCGCCCGGGTTTCAGCACTAACTCTTTTGACCACATCCATGCCGCCCTGATCTTTGAGTATGTGAATCCTGTCCAGCTGCTGCAAAATATCGAGAGCTGGCTGGTTCCGGGAGGAACGCTTTCCGTCGTCCTGCAGCTCCCTTCTCCCATCCAGGGAACGGTCTCCTCTACACCCTTTGAAAGTCTGAAAGCCCTTGGAGAAATCCTGCACCTGGTGAATCCGGAAGAATTTACCTCAATCACCCAATCCTTTGGATTCATTCCCGGTCAATCGGAAATACTGCCCCTCCCCGGAGGAAAAGCCTTTTATTTCCGCTACTACAACAAACCTGAAAAATAGGGACACCTCCAAGCCCCGAGAGCAAGGGGTAAGATTTTCACACCCAACCTATCCATACTTCATCCGACGGAAAACGTCCGACACCTCTTCGCGTCGAGAGGGTTGGTGGTTATCCTCTCACGCAGTATGATATACGAGAAGCGATCACCCAATCAGTCCCACGATGTCTTTGAAGGCATCGGTCCCTATTACGGGTCGATCGCTTCTTTCGTATTTCCATTGGTACCCTCCTGCGTTATGCAGGAGGTCATGTCAATAGGTGTGTAAAAAGGGTTCATGCGGCATGATCCTTATTCA
>ERZ795048.602-NODE-602-length-36835-cov-32.833904_pt1 | contig 36835 bp, 32 predicted proteins | sample MGYA00375132_ERZ795048 | MGnify/ENA primary metagenome ERZ795048 (study PRJEB30177, sample SAMN05720225) | activated sludge metagenome | isolation source: Anaerobic digester | place: Hong Kong | collected 2014-12-17 ...
ATGAACCAGAATTATAACGAAAAATTCAACAATATGGCCCATTTAATGGAAAACGCGGAAGGGCTCACAGTACCTCCAAAATGTTTTGTGGAGATGCAGGGTAAAATAATCGAACATGTTGAAGGTGAATTAATAAGGATTTCTTTCCCGGTTGATCCACGGTTTACCAATCCCGCAGGGAACCTCCTCGGAGGGATGATTTCAGCATACTTTGATACAACATTCGGCCCTTTTTCATATATGGAAACCAGGTGCCCCACCACAAGCCTTGATCTGAATATTACTTTTATAAAATCGATACACCCGAGAGAGGGTGATCTTATCTGCGAAGCACGGATTGTAAAGAAGACAAAAACTTTCATTATTTTCGAAGGGAAAGCTTATAATCCGGAGAACCAGCTCATTGCAACAGCAACATCAAGAATGATGATCTTAGGGAGATAATTACACTGCTATTATTTCGGGGATAACTTATAAAGTTTTTACAAGGGTATAGATCTTCACCTCACCATCTTTCCCTTTTACCTTCAGCGGTTCATGTTCAATGAACTCAGCCTTATCGGAAATATAACTTTGCGATTTTTCCGAGACAACAATAGTATTTCTTCCTGCAGCAGCACACAACCTTGCACCGGTATTAACAGCAGTACCGATTACAGTTCTGTCAGCCCTATCTATAGATCCCATATTACCGGCAATCATCTCCCCTGTATTAATCCCGAAAGATGCGTAAAGCGGAGTAACTGAAGTTTCATTAATCTTTTTAATCTCATCACGGATCTCCTCCGCAGATTTTGCGGCCCGGAGCACCATATTCTTTCCGCCGAAAACAGCCATGATTTCATGTCCTGAATATTTATAAATCTCTCCGTTATTTTTATGGATAATCCTCGCCTGAAGGCTCATTACAGTATTCAGCATTTCCATCACAGTTTCAGGATTCCTGGTTTCCGCATACTCGGTGAAATTTCTCATATCTGTAAAAAGAACCGTAAGATTTTTTTTCTCCCCTGCCGGATCTATATCAATCTCACCTTTTACAGACTGAAGCGCCGATTTGGAAACAAACCTGGAAAACATGAAACGCTCCCGCAGCCCGTCAATCATACTGTTAATCTCATTACCCAGTTCACCGATCTCATCATCAGAGTTTATATCGATTTTGCTTACAAAATCTCCGTCCGCAGTGCCCTTAATTACCCTGCCCAGTGCGATAATTCTACGTGTCAGATAATACCTTGTAAAAAGTGCAATAAAAGAAATCGCCGTGATGATAATAATTGCGTAGAGAAATATTGTGAGAACCATATTCTCCTGCCCCCTGGAGTAAAGTCTCAGCATACCCCAGAGTGCAGTGATTAATACCGCTGATGTAAAAAGCGGCACACGGAATGTAATGGTTTTAAATAAAGCAGGCTTATTTTGCCACCGCAACTTTAATCTCCTTCATAACAACAGGCTTAATTTTCATACCTTTAAGCTGCTTCAGACTGTCAGCCTCCTTTTGAGAGATAAGGCTGTACATTAAAGCAGCTTCAACAATAAATTTATCACCACCTGTATTGAGCTTAATTTTTTCAACATGCTCCTTCATAGGTTTAAGCCGTTTATCCCGGAGTATCTCTTTAGCCTTTGCAAGATTCCCCACAGGGTTCCCCTTCCCGTCACCGAATACAGTACCGAATGTAACAGCATTACCATCAATATAACCCTTTTTATCCGGAACTCCGCTCTTATAAACAACTTTACCTTTTGCATCCTTAACAATAACTTTAAGCCAGACCTGCCTGATATTGGAAACTCCTGTTGGCACATCATGACCTGCGCCATTATTCAATATTCTTATAATAATATCATCACCGGATAATTTCCCGTCAATTTTCAGGTCAACAGCATTTTTCAGCCTCTCTTCCCCCATCTTTACACGGACCTTATCCTTTTCACCTGCCGGGATCACCGTGTTACCTCCGACGAAATAATGCGTGAATATATGTTCACGCTCCGGCCCGCCATAAGCTGCAACACCCGGATTTTTTTCCCGCGGAGTTGACCCTGTTGCAGGATGCCCCGGCCTCTGGTACATGTGGCAGTCCTGGCATTGCACACCCTGTTTTTTATATGGACTTGCCTCCCACTCCTCAAAAGTAGTTTCAAGCCATGTGCCGTAAACAACATGTTTTACATTATGGCATGTGCCGCAAATCTCCGACCTGGTATGAAATTCAGAGTATGCTGTTTTATGAAAATCTGTAACTGAATCCTTAAACGGCCCCCGCTTGACCCCCGGATTATCATAGCCGTTCCCCGGTTCATAATTATAATGGGCATTATAATCTTCGTAAGCCCCTGTTATTGAATGGCAGTAATCACACTGAACACCCTGTTTTGCAGGCTCTTCAATTTTACTGATGTCGTCAGACATCTTTTTCGGGTAACCTGAAATATACCCCATGGGAACATGGCACTTCTGGCACGATTCAGCTTCTGCAAGTTCATCAGCCAGGGTTATCCCTTTCAGCCCCTCCCGGGCTACTGCAATATATATCTGATCTTTCAGTGAAAGATTATGGAGAGAGCCTTTCCATTGCTCATAAATTTCACTATGACACCCCCCGCAGACATCAGGTGAGAGAAACTGTGAGAGTTCATAATGAGCAATTTTTTCAGATCTACCTGCTGCGATAAGAAGAATTGATGTAACAGAAATAACAGAAACAGTAACAAACTTTTTCATAAATAAATCTCCGGCAGATTTTTTTTATAAATTTATGCTGAAATATTCAAGAGCAACAACTATTTAATTACCACAATGTAAATAATAATCGGAATAATTATTAATAAATGCTTTACTTTTTTTTATATATAATAAACTCTTGATTATACTAATTAGAATTAAAAATAATACAATAAAAAAAACGATGCTTCAATATTTTAATAATTAGTTTAATACTTTTTCTTTTTTTATCAGGAGAAAAGGAGTACTATAAATATAGTACAATTTTAAAATTATGAGGGGCTGATCAACAACCGCTTATTATATGCGGCAGTTCCTCATGTATCAGTTCCATTTGAAATTAAAAAAAATATAAATCAGTATGGAGGATTAAGTTATGAAGAAATATGTATGTTCAGTATGCGGATACGTTTATGACCCGGAGAAAGGTATACCCGAAGAAGGTATTGCGCCGGGAACAGCTTTTGAGGATCTCCCTGATTCTTTTGTATGTCCGGTCTGCGGTGTAGGGAAAGAGGACTTCGAACCTGAAGCATAGCCTCATAATAAAAAAATCCCTGGAGGGTAACAATGGATGCCGTTTTTCTGTCGAGGATACAGTTCGCGCTTGCTGCGGGCTTTCACTTCATCTTTCCCCCGCTTACGCTGGGGATGGGGCTTTTAATTGTAATCAATGAAACACTTTATTTAAAGACAGACAGAGAGATATATAAGAATATCTCGAAATTTCTTGTTAAAATATTCGCACTTATCTTTGCTATCGGGGTTTCAACCGGTATTGTTCTTGAATTTTCATTCGGAACAAACTGGTCAACCTATTCCCGCATGGTGGGTGATATTTTCGGAGCGCCCCTTGCAGCAGAGGGGATTCTTGCGTTTTTCCTTGAATCTGTGTTTATCGGAGTTCTTCTTTTCGGAAGAGACCGCGTATCTAAAAAAGTTTACTGGCTCTCCGCTTTCCTTGTATTCTTCGGTTCACATCTGTCAGGTTTGTGGATAATCATAGCAAATTCATGGATGCAGACACCGGCGGGTTTTGTCATCGAAGGGGGACGCGCTGTACTCACTGACTTCTTTGCCGCAGCGGTCAACTACTCCACGGCACAGAGATTTCTTCACACAATTATCGGAGGATGGCAGTCCGGGGCTCTCTTCCTTGCCGGTATAAGCGCATGGTATATTATCAAAAAACGCGACCTGGATTATGCAAAACCGATGCTTAAGATATCCCTTCTTCTATTTATAGTTACATCGTTCCTGCAGTTCGGGACAGGTCATATGCATGCAGTTCAGGTTGCGAAAACACAGCCGATTAAAATGGCGGCAATGGAGGGTCTCTGGGATTCAAAAGAGGGAGCTCCACTCTCTGTCTTCGGATTCCCTGTGGAATCTGAAAAGAAAACATACCTGGAGATCGGGATTCCGAAACTCCTGAGTATCATGATCTATGCTGACCCCAACGCAAAAGTACAGGGGCTTAACGACTTCCCTGAAGAGCTTCACCCACCGATCTTCCTGACTTTCCAGACATACCACGTGATGATCGGTCTCGGGGGATTATTCGCACTTATGTCTGCAATCGGCGTGTTTCTCCTCTTCAGGAAAAAACTTTATGACACAACATGGTATCTCTACCTGCTGCTCTTTACCATACCGCTCCCGGTTATCGCATGTGAAATGGGGTGGATGGCAGCGGAAATCGGGAGACAGCCCTGGGCGGTTTACAATGTACTAAAAACAGCGGACGCCGCATCAGTTGTTGTTCCGGCATGGCAGGTTCTTCTTACAATAATAATGTTCACAGTAATCTATTCATTGCTCTTTGTTCTCTTCATTAAGTTCCTTACACAGATGATCAAAAAAGGGCCTGAAGAGATTATTAAGACAAGCGGATATTGAGAGGTGTAATATGGAAACTTTGGAAATACTTCAGATAACATGGTTCATCCTCATCGGTATCCTCTTTGCAGGTTACGCTGTTCTCGACGGCTTTGACCTGGGGATAGGCTCACTCCTCCCCATACTTACTAAGAACGATGAGAAGAAAGTATCGGTTTTATTCAGGTCAATCGGGCCTGTCTGGGACGGAAACGAGGTGTGGCTCATTACAGCAGGGGGAGCGCTCTTTGCGGCATTCCCGCACGCGTATGCAACTGTATTCAGCGGGTTCTACCTTGCACTGATGCTGGTTCTCTTCGGGCTTATACTGAGGGCTGTATCAATCGAATTCTTTACACTGGAAACGGAAAACAAAGGTATATGGGCAAAAACCTTTTTTATAGGGAGCATAATCCCCTCTATACTGTTCGGCGTAGCTCTCGGGAATGTAATAATGGGTGTGCCCCTTGACGCGAGTATGGAGTTCACGGGGAACTTTTTTACACTGCTGCGCCCCTTCCCCCTTGCCACAGGGTTACTCGGTTTTACAGCAATACTGATGCAGGGACTCACCTACACCATGCTTAAAACGGAGGGTGAGATTCATGATACCGCAAAGGTACTTGCAGGTAAAGTATGGTACGGATATATTGTAATGTTCCTCTTTGCAGCAGTGCTCTCCTTTATCTCTGTCACAGGGAGCGCGTGCAATATCATCGCATGGGTAGCAGCTGCTCTCTCTCTCGGATCGCTCTTTGCAGCAAAGATGCTTATCGGCAAAGGTGAGGAGTTCAAGGCATTCTTAGCCTCCTCTCTCGCTTTCATTTCTTTATGGGGGATTGCGGGAGCTCTTCAGTACCCGGTGCTTGTACGCGCGATAAATGATCCGGCTCTAAGCATTACAGCTTTTAATGCCTCTTCCAGTCAGCTTACTCTTTCAGTAATGCTCGGTATAGCCCTTGCAGGTATGCCGGTAGTAATCGGTTACTCAATATATGTCTACAGAGTATATAGAGGAAAAGTTAAATAAAAAAACAGGAGAATTAAGATGGCAAAAACAGAAAGAAACCAGATTTACAAATGTGATATCTGCGGAAACATCATTGATATAGTTCATGAAGGAGCCGTTGCCCTGGTATGCTGCGGCCAGCCTATGAATCTGCTTGAAGAACATACCGCTGATAAAACTACAGAAAAGCATGTGCCGATGATCGAAAAAACCGCTGACGGATATAAAGTGATCGTAGGCTCTACACTTCACCCCATGGAGGAGAAACACTACATCGAGTGGATTGAACTCCTTGCTGACGGCATATCCTACAGACAGTTCCTGAAACCTGGAGACAAGCCTGAGGCATATTTCAAAACAGACGCGGTGAATGTAACAGCACGGGAGCACTGCAATATTCACGGGCTCTGGAAATCTTAATAAATAAAAGGGAAACCAAATGGCAGTTTCAATAGAAGATAAAATTCTTAAAGCAATGAAAAAAGAGGGTAAAGCTATGCGTCCCGGAGATATTGCTGACGCAGCAGGTATTGACAAGGATGAAGTTTCAAAAGCCATGAAAAAACTTGCCGCTGAGGGAAAAGTAAACTCCCCTAAAAGATGTTTCTGGGAAGCTGTATAACCCCGATAAAAAAGGCCGCAATAATCAGCGGCCTTTTTTATATTCATTATCTGTTTTCACTCTAACAGGAGCTCCCTCCAAGAATAACAAAGCCGGAACTCCATCTATCTTTTCTAAAATCGATTGTAAGGCCGTTTTTAAGATCAATGTAATTTTTCAACCTCCCGTCATATATAACATTAACATCATTAACTTTTAACACATGTTCTTCATTTTCTTCCAGTTCATCCAGAACCAGTCCCAGACGGGGACCGCCTCAACCGAACCCGTTCATATTAATTCTTAATGCCGGGTTTTTGAATCCTGAATCTTTCATAAGCTCAAGAACTTCATTCTTTGCAGCATCGGTTACCTGTACAGACATAGCAAACTCCTTTGATACATTTAATTATTTACAATTTAATAAAATGCTTAATAATCGTCAATAATAAATCTTTGTTTTTTAATATTTTATCAATATTCATTCCTGAACATAGAATTTTATTTTTATAATATTTATCAGTATTTATTCCTTAACTTTTTTCAGGCAATAAATGCTCTATTATCCCCGCGCCGAAGGCGGCGGGGGTATATAATTCATTACTTTACACTAAAAAGTATCTTTAGGAATTATTACTGAATATTTATGCAACTTTTACTCACCAATTCCTGTCTGATAATATAAATCTCTTTTATTAGAAGTTTTTGGATATCTAAAATTCCCCGGAGAATAGTGAATGCAGAAAACAATTTTTGATACACCGCTTGTACAGCCTTTATTCCAGATTTTATCAATCACCATCTTAAAGCTTCTTGGCTGGAAACGTGAGGGAAGCATTAAAGGAACAGAGCGTTCTGTTGTAATAGCAGCTCCCCACACATCAAACTGGGATTTTTTCTATACCCTGCTTATTGCCTTTGCTTTCAGAAAAAAGATGTACTGGATGGGTAAAGATAAGCTTTTTAAAAAACCATTCGGCCCTGTTGTAAGATGGATGGGGGGTATCCCCGTTGACAGAAGCAGAGCTTCAAACCTGGTGGAAAAAACAATTCTCTGCTTTAAAGAACAGGATGAACTGTCCATAGTAATTGCACCTGAAGGTACAAGGGGACGGGTGAATTACTGGAAAACCGGTTTCTACAGAATCGCAACCGGAGCCGGTGTGCCCATACTCCCGGCTTATCTCGATTACAAAGAAAAACGGGGAGGATTCGGAAAACTCTTTTTCCCGACAGGTGATATTGATAGAGATATGGAAAAGATACGTGCTTTCTACTCTGATAAAACAGGTAAAAATTCAAACCTCTTCAATCATAAAAGTGAAATAGCAGATTATAAAAAAGACAGATTTGTATCGTAGACTTTTCTGTAATCCGGTTATTTTTGAAATAATCCTGTAAGAATAATTTGACAAATAAGTCTTCTGTTATTAAATTATTTTAAAAGATTATAAAATACAAACCGGAGAAAAAACATGGGTCACTTTAATCTTATCTCCATTGGCGGTGATGCTGCCGGAATGGGTGCCGCATCCCAGGCAAGAAGAATTGATAATTCCATATCAATAGCTGTTTTTGAAAAAACCGAATTTGTATCATACGCAGCCTGCGGTATGCCTTACATGATTTCAAATGATGTCACTGACTTCAGGTCTCTCATCGCAATCGATAAAGATGAATTTATAAACAAAAGAAAAATCGCAATCAATACACTAACCGAAGTTACTGAAGTCGATTTTGATAAAAAATCTCTGACAGTAAAAAATAATGATAATGCCGAAACCCATACATGGGACAAACTGATCATTGCCACAGGAGCCTCTGCCGCACGTCCCCCTATACCGGGTATAGATAATAAAGGTGTATTTGTTCTCCGCACACTGAGAGACGGCCTTGACATAAAGAATTTCATTGTTGAGCGTAAACCTGACACAGTTATTCTCATCGGAGGGGGATTTATCAGTCTCGAGTTGTCTGAATCATTTATCAAGACAGGACTCAAGGTAATACTTGTTGAGAAGATGGATTCTGTTGCCTCCCTGATGTCGCCGGAGATAAGAGATGTAATTACAGCGGAATTGATAGATAAAGGTGTACAGCTGGTAACATCCGCTTCCATCTCTGAAATTAAAAAAGACGGGGAGCGTCTGAACCTGGTTACAGACAAAGGAGTTTTCAATGCCCCTTTTATTATTGTTTCCACAGGGGCAAGGCCCAACACAGGATTGTTTAAAAACTCACCTCTGAAGTTCCACCAGAGCGGAGCAATTGTAATAGATGAGTACTCCCGCACCAATATACCTGATGTTTATGCGGCAGGTGACTGCGCCACAGTAAAAAACCTCATTACAGGGGTGGATGATTATATGCCCATGGCCACAACTGCAAACAAGCAGGGACGTGTTGCCGGACTTCAGGCAGCGGGAGTAACCACGGAGCTGTTTAAAGGGGCAATCGGCACACAGATGATGAAGGTCTGCGATCTCGAAGCTGCGAAAACAGGCTTCAACAGGAACGATGCATCAAAACATGGTATTGAAATAATTGATAGTATTACTGACTGGAAATCAAGAGCAGGATACTGCCCTGCATCAAGGCCTATTAAAGTCAAACTTACTATCCGTGCAGATAACAGAAAAGTAATCGGGGGAGAGATTATAGGGAGCGATTTCGCCGCGCACCGCATAAATACAATCGCCGCAGCAGTAACAGCGGGGATGACTGTTGAGGACCTGGCCTATCTTGATGCAGGGTACGCTCCACCTTTCTCACCCGTGTGGGACCCTGTTATCGCTGCAGCACAGGGATTCATCAGCAGAGTGAAAGGGTAATCACTCTCCGTCAGTAATTATTGTTACCGGAGGTTTAGGCTGCATCACCTTTGTTTTAGGGGGTACACCGTCTGTGAGCCAGACATTACCCCCTATCTCTGAGCCTTTACCTATTGTTACGCGCCCCAGGACAGTTGCACCGGAGTAGATAATCACATCATCTTCAATAATAGGGTGACGGGGTATATTTTTTATAGGGCTACCATTATCATCAAGGGGGAAGCTCTTTGCTCCGAGGGTAACCCCCTGGTAGATCCTGACGTTATCCCCTATAATACATGTCTCTCCTATAACTGTTCCTGTTCCGTGATCAATAAAAAAATACTCACCTATTGTGGCGCCGGGATGAATATCGATCCCTGTTTTGGAATGGGCCATCTCTGATATAATCCTCGGGATAATGGGGACCTGGAGTTTATACAATTCATGGGCAATCCTGTGATATGTCATAGCGAGAATACTTGGATAACAGAATATTGTTTCAGAAACACTCTGTGCAGCAGGGTCACCGATAAAAGCCGCTTTCGCGTCAAGGGCAAGGAGTCTTCTGATCTCAGGGAGTTTTTCAATAAACTGTTCCGTAATAAATCTCGATTTATTCTCACAGTCAAGACATACCCCGTTAACCACCTCAGGGCAGGAGAAACAGAATCCCCTCTTAATCTGTTCACAGAGCCCCCTGTATATCCTGTCAAGTTTCGCACCTGTATAGTATCCCACAATCTCCCTGTGTATCTCAGAATTCCTGAAATAGCCGGGGAATATAACAGATCGCAGAAGCTCCATAATCTCCTTCAGGTCATCAATTGAAGGCATTGGAACATCATGCCTTGAAATATGAAACATATCCTGAAACGATTTCTGATCAGAAAGTTTTTCCACCACCGAATCAAATCTTCGTCCGAAAAATTTATCTTTACCGTTATTGAATTCCATAGTAATCTCCACCTGGTACGGATAATCCCCGCACTATCCATAATTGCAAGTATAATTATTCTGATAAAAAAAGCCAATAATATTACAGCTGATATTCTGAAGCTTGACAGAAAAACTATTGTATCCATACTATCTAAAATATCTCTACAGGATAGCTGTAAAATTACAGAGTCAATATAGAAACAAAGTCATTTCGAACGCATGTGAGAAATCTTTTTTTCAGAAGAATTTGATAAATAAACCAAATCATATCTACCATTTTTGATTTATAAACAATGATAACCGAAGAACTGATAATAAAAGCAGCCTCAGGCTCTATAAAATACATAACCGGTATTATCCCCATTACCGCTGCGAGTATATTCGCAGCGAATCTCCTCATACAGAGCGGCTTTCTTGATAAACTTAACTGGATTCTCAACCCCCTGACAAAATACAGCGGCATGAGACGGGAGCTTGGTATGGCTTTTCTCACATCAATGGGATCACCATCCGCGGCAAACGGAATTATGAAGAACCTTATTGATGACGGAATTATAAATGAAAAGGAACTTACTGTAACAGTTCTGGCCAATGCTTTCCCTGTTATGCTTATGGAGACACGTTCGATGCTCCCTGTTATGATTTCTTTTTTAGGTATTACGGGCCTCAAAATATTTTTGATTGTCCTCTCACTCAGATTTATACAGACAATGATAGCCTTAACAGCAGGGAGGTTTATCTATCAGCATGACGGAGAGATGTCAGCGGAGAGTAAAAAAAACATTAATATATTGAGAGGTTTCCCCCTTATCATCAGCAGCATAAAAAATTCGCTACCCACAATTAAAAGAATCCTGAAGATAACAATCCCTGTGACCTTTTTAACTTATCTTCTGGTGGAAACCGGGATGTTCCGGTTTATTTCTGAGCATATACTTTTCTTTACAAAAATTTTCCCTATACCTGTTGAAGGACTGGGGATTGTAGCCGCGTACATGGGGCATTACGTCGCCGCATATACAATGGCAGGAAATGTCATCACCCAGGGAGTTCTTACCGAAAAAGAAATAATCCTGACACTTATGACAGCAAAGGTTTTCGGCAGCATATTTTTTGCGGTGAGACATTCAATTCCATATTACGTGGGGATTTACGGTACACGTACCGGCATTAGGCTGATGTCAATCAATACATCTGTGAGGAACATATTGCAGATTATCGCGATATTTGTTATCTATTGCTGCTGGCCATCTTAGCAAAGTTACGACTGAATGACATGTAGAGGCGCAGCATGCTGCGCCTCTACATCTACATCGCCTGGCGTTTATACATGCCATATCCAAAATTTATACTATAATCCCTTAACATCTTCCGGTGTGAAATAATCCTGTGTCCCATATGGATCTTTAAACTCCTGGTTCGGGATAAAATTTCTTTTATGTATACCCCTGTTTGAAAGATATTTTTTCAGCTCAAGATTTATCTTTTCCGGAACAGATACCCCTGCTGATGTGAGCGCCTGACGCAGCATTGCTTCAGCTTTATTCGCGAAAGCTGCGGAATCAGCTAAGATCCTTGCGGTTTCTGTCGGATTATGGAAACCCATGGAATTCTCCGCGCTGATGAAATTCAGCCTGAGGTATCCCTGCATATAAGCTTCTTTTGCTTTAGCGTAAATACCCTGATCGATCTTTTTACCTTTAGCCTGATTCTCATGCACAATTTCAAAAAGTTTTGCCACAGTAGCAACAGCATACCCTGCCCTGTTCTGCATTGACACAGTTCTTTCCTGTGTGGTAAAGAGCTGTTTTCTGAGCCAGTCAGCTTTTTCAGTGTGACACTGTGCACAGGCGACGAAGTCCTGCTTAACCGGGCTCGTTACATCATGAACAGAAATTTTATATGCCCCTGACCTCCTGTAAGGCATATGACAGTCAGGACATGAAAGACCTGCATTGAAATGTGTACTCCCCTTTGTAAAAAGCTCAAACTCCGGGTGCCTTATAAAGGGCATATCAAAACCTGTAACTTTCTGTGTCCACTCAATCCTTGAAGGGTTGGACATAAGCTCTTTAACAATCCCTTCAATTGAAATGTTTCCCCACTTACCCCCCTTCCAGGGAAGGCTGATATCTCCGGAAACTTTCCTGTCCGGGGTCCTGGGTACTGAATATGTAACGTGGCACTGGGCGCATGCAAGCATCCTCTGTTCCTGGCGCGTAAACTCCTTTTTGCCAAGATCTTTTAACCCTCTCTCAAGGTGAGCCTTATTGTATCTCATCCCCATATCTAAGGGCTGATGACAGTCGTAACATGCGGGCCCCAGTTTCTGCAGTTTTTCAGGCATCATTTTAACCGCGTCAGTCAGTGACGCAGTAAGATATTTCATCCCATGCTGCTCCGTGAGAGATTTATGCATCGGAGATTTACATGCGAGGCATACACCACCTAATTTGGTTCTTGAAGGATCAATCTCCAGCTGATCGATTATTGCGTAATGGTGGCCCCGGGGCTCATTATACTCAACTCCAAATCCCCAGCCGTTAAAAAGGAGCCCGAGATACGGCATTTCATTAAGCTTATCATAAACAACCTTATCCTCATCCCAACCCTTTCTGTACATGCTCAGACCGGAAGGCTTCGGCTCCTCTGTCTTAAGCCATGACTCATACTGAAGCGGAAATACCTTACCCCACACTTCAGGGTCAAACTCATTCTCACCTATAACTCCTGCCCTGAAAACCTCAGGCTTCTCCCCTCCGCATCCGGAACAGAATAGACAGAACAAAAATATAATAAATATAATTGCAGAAAACCTTCTCATATAATACTCCTCCTGTTTAAAAATCAGCCATACTGATTGACGGAAACCTGTGATTCACTCTCCTGTGGCAGGTCCAGCAATCCATATCTTCAGTGTTAATAACAGAAACCATCCCCTCATGGCACCTGAGACAGTTACTTCGTACTACATTTTTCCCATGTGATGATATCCCGATATCTTCGGAATATATTCCGGAATGGAACATCAGGAGATCCTTCATACCATCTATACCTTTCCATATTGTATAATTGATGATGTTATCGTTGGGAAGATGGCAATCAACACATTTGATGTTCCTGTGCAGTCCTGTCATAAACCACGCCTCAAACTGCGGATTCATAACATGGCAGGAGTTGCAGTAATCCGGCTCCCCTGTTCGGTAGAAAAAACCGGAGGGGCCCCACATGAACAGAAGGAATACTACCAGTACTCCGCCTGCTAAGAGCATGTATTTTTTTCTTTTCATCGAAATCACCGGTTTTATTTTATAAAAATTCAATATAATGACTTAAAAAGGGAATGTCAACATGTACTCTCTTAATTATACAAAATTGTGTTTTTTATCTTGACACTTAACTCACCCGAAAAAAGATAAAAAAAGATATTTCATTAAAGCCGGTATAGCAATGCAGACCAGAACCATATCCCCCTTTGTCAAAGAGTCCACTGAAGGTATTAAAAGCGCTGTACCGATATTCTTAGGTTATTTTACAACATCCGTAGCTTTCGGTCTCCTTGCTGTTTCTGCAGGGCTTACCCCCTTCGAAGCTGTATTTTTTTCAATGTCAAATCTCACAGGGGCAGCGCAGTTCATGGCAATCAATCTCATATCAGCAGGAGCAGCCGCGGGCGAGATAATAATATCTGTAGCACTGCTGAACCTGCGGTATTTTATAATGAGCGCATCCCTTGCGAGAAAACTCGGTTTTAAAAAAGCTTACCGGAAAATGCTCACTGCCTTTGGAGTAACAGATGAGGTATTCTCTGTGGCATCACTCAAACCGGGTAGAGTATCAGGGAGCTTTATGCTGGGACTCCAGGGCTTATCCTGGCTGGGATGGGCAGCCGGTACACTTGCAGGAGTAACAGCAGGTTCCTTTCTCCCCCGTTCTCTTCAGGATGCAATGTCAGGTGCGCTCTTCGCGTTATTTGCTGCACTCCTTGTTCCGGAGATAAAGAAGAGCTTCAGGCCTGTGATACTTGCAGGAGCGGCAGCGGGGCTTAACACTCTGCTCTATTATAAATTTCAGATATCCGCAGGGTGGTCGATTGTTATATCAATGATTTCGGTTACTGCAATCGGTGCTGCAATATTTACCGACAGCGAAGAAGAGGCTTCAATGGAAAGTGTGGAGGCTGGAAATGAATAAGATAATGATTATAATACTTGCCTGCGCTGCTGCAAATTATCTGCTCAGGGTTGTTCCGTTTTTCATATCAGGAGGAGATAGTATCCCTCCGTACCTTAAGCGGTTTCTCGACTACATGCCTGTTGTTGCTCTTGGCGCGCTTATTTTTCCGGGAATCATCACATCGTTTCCACAAAACCCGACGGCAGGAATTGCCGGTGTTGCAGCAGCAGCAGTGGCCGCGTGGTTTTTTGAAGGGCTTATACTGCCGGTTTTTGCTTCAATAGGTGTGACCTGGTTTTTGCTGCAGTATTTATAATGAGTTACTTGAGTTATTATAATAATTTCAGGATGTCAATCACTACGCTTCAAATCGATTTATAACTTCCTCTGTGAGAGCCATGTAATCATCAGCGCCGTTGCTGTCAGGCTTATACTCGAAAATTGTTTTACCCCAGCTGGGAGCCTCCTGAAGCGCTACGTTCTCCCTGATCATGGTTGAATAAAGTTTACCCGGCAGCCTCTTCTCTGTCTCCTCCATAACCTCTCTGCTTATGCTCTTCTTGGGATTATACATTGTGCCGATTATACCTGACACTTCGATATTCCTGTTTATCCTCTTCTTCACCATCTGTACTGCTTCGAATAGATTATACATACCGTGAAACGGGAGGAACTGAGCCTGCAGCGGCACAAGAATATATTCACTGATTGCCATGGCATTAAGAGTAAGTACCCCAAGTGACGGAGGGCAGTCTATGAGTACATAGTCGTAACCTTCAAGGTCCTCCATGTTCTCCTTAAGGAGAAACTCCTTTGCCGGTAGAGGGATAAACTCGATATTACGAAGTTCAGCATTGGCCGGAAGAATGTCTATTCCCGCCCTTTTTATTATTATTTCGTGATACCTCTTTTCACCCTTTAAAACATCAAATATCGATTCTGTCACCTTGTTGGGATTTATCCCGAAATGATAAGTTGACTGGGCCTGGTGATCCATATCTATAACCATGACCTTCTTCCCTAAAATCTGCATTGCAGCTGCAAGGTTTACCGTGGTTGTGGTTTTACCCACTCCCCCTTTATTGTTTGATATGGATATTATTCTCATTATGGCCCCGTGAATGTTTTACTATCGTTATTTTCGGCTAAAGGCGTGCAGTTTAAAAGTTAAACATGGGCGTCAATTATAGCCTGGAAATCATTTATATCTTTTTCACTCATAAAACCCATTTTTTTCATACTGTCAACAGTAAAAATAGCAAAAGTTCCTGCTGAAGAGGTGCAGAGTTCACCTTTTGAATTAATAATCCTTCCATTCATGACGCACTCTCTCTCACTGTTCCGGTTTTCAATACTGCTTTCAACCCTGAGTTTATCCCCTGCAAAAACAGGTTTATGATAATTCACAGTCATGGTTTTTGTGAGAATAAAACGTCTTGTGAGGAAAATCGATCCCCAGCTCATTACTTCATCAAGGAGAGTTGAGAGAATTCCCCCGTGAACAACCCCCTGCCACCCAATCATATGCCCCGGAACAGTCATCTCTGAATAAACAAGATCATCGTTCCCGAAAAAAGTCATTTTCAATCCATCTTTATTCGCAGGGCCGCAGCCGAAACACATATTATGATCCATATTAGGAATCTGTATAAAATTTTTAGTCATGATGCTTCCCCCCATTATTTATATTAATCGAAACCGGCAATACTACTCAGGCATTAAACTGTATCAGTTTTTTAAAGCGCTTTCAATTTTTTCGTTTCTGAAATAAATCATGATGTCTATTGATATCATTGTGAAATTTACGATATATAGAATTATAACTGCATCAGACAGATAAAAGATCTTATGAAGAATCCCCGCTATATATCCTATTAAAACAATAAAGAGAAAGAAAAGAGATTTGCCGTTATTACTTTTCGCGGTCCAGCTCTTCAGGATTGAAACAGGCCATGCTGCTCCAAAACAGATAAGCATAATAATCTCAAAAATGCTCATAGAAAACTCCATTATTAAAACTGAGAGAAGGATGCCGCTCCCCCTTTCAAATGCAATCAAAAAAAATAATATAGTGATTCCGCCGTCATTTCAGGATTATAAAAAATCCATATAAAACATTACAGAAGAACTATTGATTGACAAAAGCGGGATAGTTTAGTTTTTTCAAATTATTAATAACATTTTAAATATATTCAGAGAAACAGCAATTATTCTGAAACTATACTATTTATACTACACTTTCAGGAGCACCGCAAATGAACTTATGGAAAGAGATAAAAGAATTCCTGCTTAAATTCAGCGAAGTTATTCTAACCAAAACTGATATTCTGTCACAAATGGCTAAATCCCGGATTGCTATAAAAAGAAAGGAAGAGGAGATCAATAAAATCCGTATCGAAACCGGTGATTACACGATCTTCCAGATTAAGCAGAAAGAGAGTATAGATGAAGATGTTATAAATCAGAAAATTGAAGCTATAAACAGGATAAAAAAGGAAATTGAAGAATTGACAGAAAAATTTAATGACGCCAAATCAAAACTTGTAAGCCGTAATAAACCTGAAGCCGGAACTGAATCCGGCAAAGAAAAGCAGGCTGAATAATGCCTATATCATCGAAAAAAATAATAAGAACCATAGATGAATTACCCTCCTCATTCACACGGAATGATCTGCAGAAAAAGCTGCTGACCCCGGTAAAAGAGGAAACAGGCCCCAGGGTTAAAAAAAGAAAAAAAAGTTCAAAAGGGTCGCAGTCAAAAGATCTCTCAAAGATTGAATCAACACTGAATCTCCTGATTGACGCGGGATTTATTGTAAAGGAGAAACAGCGTTTCAGAAAAGCCAATCCCCTTACCATAGATGGAACAATAAAAATAAACAGCAGCGGCGATGCTATCGTAAAGTATAACGATGAAGATATCATAATCCGGCGTGAAGATACAGGCAATGCCCAGAATAACGATTCAGTGACAATTGAAATCTGTGACTGCCGCAAAGGCTTTCTTTCAGGCCGTGTAAGTAATGTAATCAAAAGAAAAAAAGAAGTCAACTTAGGGAGAGTAACTGCAAAAACCGGCGGTCTCATTATACTTCGGCTTCTCGATGTTCAGGGAGAAACGGATATTTGCGTTCAGAAGAGCGGGAAGTCACCGGCAATCGGAGATTTCGCGTTAATCACTCTCACCGGGAAAATGATCTCAGGCCGTACTGAAGGGAAAATAATCCAGTATTTTTCAGAGGATGAAGAGCGGCACGATTTTACCAGGATCAAGCTAAGGCACTCCCTCCCTGATGATCATGACTACTTCAACGAAGAGGAACAGGATCTCACGGTTCCGGAAGAGGAGCTGCGTAACAGGAAGGATTACCGCAAACTCTTCACCATAACAATTGACGGAGACTCATCAAAGGACTTTGATGATGCGATATCGATCAGGGAATCGGGCAATTCTACAAAACTTTACGTCCACATAGCTGACGTCTCTGCTTATGTTGGAAAAGGCTCCCGTCTTGACGAAGAGGCCTTTGCACGCGGTACAAGCTATTACCTTGGCGACAGGGTAATCCCCATGCTCCCGGAGAAGCTCTCCAATGACCTCTGTTCACTGAAGGAGGGTGTTGACAGGCTTACGCTCACGGCAGAGATGAGCTTTGATTCAAAAGGAAACATGACGAAGTTTGAAGCTTTCCGTGGAATTATCAAAGTTAACAAACGGATGACCTACAATAATACTGAAAAGATTATAAAGGGGAGGAGCCTGACACAGCTTAACCGCACAATTCAGAAGATGAATAAACTCGCTAAACTCCTGAATAAAAAACGTATCAGTGACGGCAAACTGGATCTTAACCTCACAGATCAGGAAGTTATATATGAAAACGGAATGGTTAAAGAGATCAGGTTCGCTCCAAGACTGCAGAGCCAGTCCCTCATTGAGGAGTTCATGCTGAGTGCCAATGAGGCGGTTTCCCGGGCTCTCAAGGAAAACGGCATACCGGCACTCTACCGTGTTCATGAAAAGATAAGTGAAGATAACATCTTCTCCCTTAAAAAATTTCTGACTGTGCTTAATGTAAAACTTGATACCGGGAAAACCATGGGAAAAAGCATTCAGGATGTGCTTGCGAAAGTTTCCGGCAAACCCTACGAACAGGTTGTAAACCTGGTTGTACTTAAATCGATGATGCAGGCATATTACGGCCCTGAGCCCCTTGGCCACTTCGGACTCGGATTTCTTGATTATACTCACTTCACATCCCCCATCAGGCGCTATCCCGACCTGATTGTTCACCGTTGCCTTAAAAGCCTCATTGATTCATCATCTTCTCCATACAGGATGCCGGAGCTCATTGAAATCGGGGAAAAATCCTCCATGATGGAAAGGATCGCGCAGAAAGCTGAAAGGGATCTCATAAAGATAAAATCATGCCGTTTAATGAAGCAGCATATCGGTGAAGAATTTGATGTAATAATAAGCGGGCTTACAAAGTTCGGGATGTTTGTCTCGCTCATAGATATGCCCATTGAAGGGATGGTGCCGCTGAAAAATCTTACAGATGATTACTACGTCCTTAAAGAGGATGAATTTACTGTTATCGGGAGAAAACTGAATAAGAGATACAGGCTGGGTGACAGGATCAAAGTCAGGCTGGTTAATGCTGACCTGGAGATGCTCCGGATAGATTTTGATCTCGTACAGGTTAAAAGACGGAGATAAAAACTCAGATTACCAACTCCCGGAATTTTCAGGAAAAAATCTTTACAAAAATTATACCCGGTTCTCTCCTGAACCGGTAAAGCTCAATCAACAGGAGAAACAGATGAAAAACGCGGTAATTGTCGGAGCCACAGGATTCGGAGGGCTCGGACTCATTGATATACTCTCAAAACACCCCGGCATAAAAATTAAACAGTTAACAGCCCTTGACCACGGTAAAAAAATATCAGAGATGTATCCTCACCTCTCCGGCATCTGTGAACTTGATGTGTGTAATCCTGACCGCCTTGAGTTGGACGGCATAGATATCGCTTTTCTTTCTACACCCGATCAGGCCGGAATGAAAATTGTAAAACAGTTCCACGAAAAAAAAATCCCCGTTATAGATTTCAGCGGAGATTTCCGGTTCAGTTCTCTTGAAGATTATGCTGTATACGCAGACAATAAAGGTATGGATACATCACACTCCGCGCCTGAAATCCTGCAGCAGGCAGTTTACGGTCTACCGGAAAAAAACCGTGAAACAATAAAGACAGCATCCGTAATCGGAAACCCCGGATGTTTTGCCATAACCATGATACTCTCCCTCCTCCCCGCTGTTGAAAATGGACTTATAGAATCAGACATCATTTTCTGTGACGGGAAAACAGGTGTATCCGGAGCAGGAATAAATCCCGGAAGAGCAAACTCATATCCTTTAAGATATGAAAATACCAACACATACAGGGAGGGTAAGCACCAGCACCTTGTTGAAGTGGAAAATGTACTGAACGCTTCATCATCAACAGTTAATAAAAAAATCCTTTTTGTTCCGCAGATTGTCCCTATGAACAGGGGTATACTTGTAACCTCATACTCTGATGTTAAACCGGGATTCACCACACAGAAACTTCAGGATATATACAGGGATTACTATAAAGGCTCTCCTTTTATCATGATAACAGGGAATTCGCCTCAAACAGCAGAGGTGCGCGGGACAAACAGATGTGTAATAAAGCCCTCAATTGACAGCAGAACAGGAAAACTCTTTGTTGCAGCAGTAATTGACAACCTGATTAAAGGGCAGTCAGGAAATGCTGTACAGAATGCCAATATCCGCCTCGGTTTTGAAGAAACTGCCGGGCTCGTGCTTAATCCTGTATTCCCTTAAATTCTCTTGACAATAATATTAAGTTAATTATTTATCTTTTCAATGAAGATTAACACGCAGAGGCTTAATTTTATGTTCAGAATGCCTGGTGATTTATGTCAAAAAGAATAAAAAAAGGGATAATTGCCTCCCCCGGAATAAGAATAGGAAAATCTATTGTTTTCCACGGGGATGAAGTCAAAATTCCTAAATATCATATAACTGAATCACGGCTTGAACTTGAAATTGAACGGTTTGATGAAGCCCTTGATAAAACAAAAAGTGAAATTCTTGAAATACAGAACAAGATAGCAAACGATAAATACAGCGATCTTGCTGAAATATTTTCCACACATATTATGGCTCTTGAAGATCCTCATTTCACCGACAGAGCGCGTAAAAAAATCAGAACAGAAAAAAGAAACGCCGAATGGGTAATCAACGATATATCTATCGATCTCATTAATACTTTAAGCAGAATCGAAGATGAATACCTGAAAGAACGTATTATTGACATATCCGATATTAATAAAAGGCTCATTGGTAATTTACAGAAAAAGAAAAAGATGAATCTTTCAGATATTCATGAGGATGTCATTCTTTTTGCCGATGACCTGACCCCTTCGGAAACAGCAGTCCTTAACAAGCAGCATGTCCTTGCCTTTGTTACCAATCATGGCGGTAAAACATCGCATACGGCAATCATGGCCCGTTCAATGGATATACCTGCAATTGTCGGTATGGATGACATAACCTCCTACATTAAAAACGGAGACATGGTTATTGTTGATGCCATACATGGCGAGGTAATAATCAATCCTTCAGATGATGAGATTGAAGAATACAGGAAATACCAGAAAGACATTGATGAACTTGAAAATGAGCTTTCAAAGCTGACAAATCTTCCTGCGCAGACACTTGATAACATCGAAATATTTATCTACGGGAACCTTGAGATTCCGGATGAAATGAATATAATAAAAACTCACGGGGCGCAGGGGATAGGCCTTTTCCGTTCAGAATTTCTTTTTCTTGATAAAACACTCCCTGACGAGGAATCACAATACTGCCAGTATAAAAAAGTTGTGGAATCATTCAAACCGTACCCTGTAACAATAAGATCTCTTGATTACGGTGGTGATAAAATTCATGGCTTCATGAAAGGCCAGAGTGAGATGAACCCGTTCCTTGGGTGCAGATCAATAAGGTTCAGTCTTAAAAACCCTGAAATTTTCAGAACACAGCTCAGGGCCATATTGAGGGCAAGCGCGCACGGAAAGGTTAAAATCATGTATCCCATGATTTCAACACTGGATGAGCTGCTGCAGGCAAAAGAGATCACCTATGATATAATGAATGAACTTAAATCTCAGGGTATTGCCCATGACCCGGATATTGAGATCGGGATAATGATCGAAGTCCCTTCAGCTGTTATCGCAGGGGATATCCTGGCGGAACATGTGGATTTTTTCTCTGTGGGAACCAATGACCTTGTTCAGTATATACTGGCGGTTGACAGGGTAAATGAAAAAGTCGCGGATATCTATAACCCGCTGGACATATCAGTACTCAGATATCTGAAGCATATTTCAAATATCGCAAGGAACAGTTCAACAGCAATATCAATATGCGGAGAGGTTGCCGGTGAACCGAGATTTACAATGCTCCTGCTGGGCCTTGGATTCCGTGAACTATCCATGAGTTCAAAGTATATGTACCAGATTAAAAGAATAATCCGGTCTGTCACAATAGAAGAATGTGAAACACTTGCGAACAATCTTCTTGCATTAAAAAGAACAGATGAGATCGAACATATGCTCATGGAGATAATGCATGAGAAATTTCCGGATCTGATCATTCCATGAAGCTATACAAAGAACTGGCTGAATACTACTTTGCCATTGAGGCGAATCACCGCAACATCATTTACGATATACATCTCATAGGGACTCATTTAAAAAAATACAGCGAACCGTCAGTACTTGACCTTGGATGCGGCACAGGTGAGCATCTTAATGCAGTTAAGCAGTTTGGTGTAAAAAAATGTGTCGGAGTGGACAACAGCCCTGAAATGCTTGAAGTAGCAAGGGAGAGGTTCCCCGAAGGTATTAAATTCCTCAACATGAATTTCCGCAGTTTTGATTTTTACCAGGAATTCGACCTCATCATGTCGCTTTTCGGATCAATCGCTTATATCACTAATGAGCGGGATGTTGATACTTTTTTCTGGAACACATGGCGCGCCCTTAAACCCGGCGGTACAGGGATTTTTGAAATATGGAATTCTGTCCCTGTAAAAAAAATCAGGAGCAAGCCGTTATCCCATGTATCAAAAACGACCTACCACGATGCCATCATTGAAAGGGAAAGGGGCTTTGAACTTATTGATGAGGCAAAAAGCATATCAGAAGTTACATACAGGTACAGGGTCTATTCAAGAAAAGGCTCTCTCACCTATAATGATACTCATACCATGAGAGCCTTTACCCTTGATGAGGTGAAAAAATTTATAAGCGATAATGGAATGATTCTGAAGGAAGTCTACGCAAACAGTAAAAAAGAACCCTTTAATGAAAACTCCAACAAAATGCTTATAATCTTTGAAAAAGAAGTCTAAGCCTACATTGTTGTAGGCTTATCCTCCCCGCTCATTCCATTAATATCAATATGCCATTCGGTAATGGTCTCTTTCCATCTGTTGTAAAGATCCTGCGCAAGAGCCATGTCCCTGAAATATTTCTCCGGGCTTTCCAGCGCCAGGAAGAAGACCTCTTCCATCGTAGATACAGGATGGAATGTCATCTCATTCCTGACATATTCAGGAATCTTTTCGAGATCCTTGGCATTCTCTTTCGGAAGAATTACATGCTTGATTTCAGCCCTGTGAGCCGCAAGCACCTTCTCCTTAAGTCCGCCGATGGGGAGAACCTTTCCGCGAAGAGTAATCTCTCCTGTCATGGCAACATCTCTTCGTACCGGAATCTTAGAAAGAAGCGATGCCATTACAACAGCCATTGTAATACCTGCAGAAGGCCCGTCCTTGGGAATTGCCCCTTCCGGAACATGAAGGTGAAGATCAAATGTTTTGATAATCTCCTCATCTATATTGAAAAACTGCTGATTTGCCCTGACGAATGTAAAAGCAGCCTGTGCTGACTCCTGCATAACCTCACCTAATTTACCGGTAAGTTTCAGGTCACCCTTCCCTTTTATCAATGAAGCTTCAATATTCAGGATATCACCGCCAACCTCAGTCCACGCAAGTCCGTTAGCAAGGCCAATCTCGTTTTTCTCCTCTTTGACTCCATACTTAAACCTGATGGGTCCAAGATATTTTTTCAATACTTCTTCAGTTATAACCTTTTTAAAGTCATCTCCGTTTTCAACAACTTCCCTTGCCACTTTACGGCAGACCTTGGCTATTACACGCTCAAGGCTCCTGACTCCTGCCTCACGTGTATAGTGCCTGATTGTAAAGAGCATTGCATCTTCAGAAAAATCAATATTCCCCGGTTTAAGCCCGTTCTCTTCGATCTGCTTATCGAGAAGAAAGTCTATTGCTATCCTCAGTTTTTCAGGCTCAGTGTAGCTGGAGAGTTCAATAATCTCCATCCTGTCCTGAAGCGGAAGGGGAATATTATGCTGCGCGTTCGCAGTGGTAATAAACATAACATCAGAGAGATCATAAGTGACCTCCATGTAGTGATCGATGAACGCGTTATTCTGCTCAGGGTCAAGCACCTCAAGGAGAGCTGATGACGGGTCACCCCTGAAATCCATTGACATCTTGTCGATCTCATCAAGAAGAATTACAGGGTTCACGGTACCGGCTTTTTTCATCATCTGGATGATCCTTCCGGGGAGCGCTCCCACATAAGTCCTTCTGTGTCCGCGGATCTCAGCTTCATCCCTCACTCCGCCAAGGGACATACGGACAAACTTCCTGTTCAGCGCATGAGCAACAGACCTGCCAAGAGATGTTTTACCAACACCGGGAGGCCCCACAAAGCAAAGGATCGGGCCTTTAAGCTTTTTGGAAAGTTTATTCACTGCAATATATTCAATGATACGTTCTTTTACTTCATCAAGTCCATAGTGATCATGGTTGAGGATCTCAATCGCTTCCTCGATCTTTTTAATGTCACGGGTCTTTTTATGCCACGGAACATCTCTCAGCCATTCAATGTAATTCCTTACAACAGCGGATTCAGCAGACATGGGGGGCATCTTCTCAAGGCGCTTCAGTTCCTGGAGAGACTTGGTTCTCGCCTCTTCACTCATCTTCGCGTTCTCTATGGAGTTGCGGAGTTCGGTGATTTCATCAACCTCCCCCTCCCCCTGGCCAAGTTCCTTTTTAATGACCTTCATCTGCTCATTGAGGTAGTATTCCTTCTGGGTCTTCTCCATCTGTTTGCGGACCTGGCCCTGGATCTTCTTCTCAATATACATCACCTCTATCTCACCGTTAATAAGCTCGATAAGGCGGTTTATCCTGTCAGCAGGGTTCCCTATTTCAAGAAGAGACTGTTTATATTCAATTCTCATCTCTATATGTGAAGCAATAACATCAGTAAGCTGAGAGAGATCATCAATACTCTCTGCTGATGTAAGCGCCTCTTTAGGAACTTTCTTGTTAAGCTTAATATATTTATCAAATACATCCAGTATAGAGGATTTAAGAGCACCTCTGTCTATCTCACTGTCAATCTGTCTTTCAACACGCTTGATACTTACACCCACATGCTCCTCATCTGATTCGAAGTCAGAGATAAAACACCTGGTTATCCCTTCAACCAGAACTTTAATTGTGCCGTCAGGGAGTTTAAGGAGCTGAAGAATCTCCGCAACTGTTCCCACTTCATATAAATCTTCCTTTTCAGGGGAGGGGTTCTGCGCGTCCTTCTGTGTAAGGAGCACTATAAGCCTGTCATTCTTCATCGCCCTGTCAAGAGCATTGACAGATTTCTCCCTTCCGACAAAGAGCGGCACAACCATGTATGGATAAACCACAACGTCGCGCAGCGGCAGAAGCGGATATTTTTTTTCAAAATCTATAATTCTGTTTCCCATCAGTCCCTCTGGTATTATTACTAATGCGCCATCTACCTAAGCGCTTTTCTCCTTCTTCCGGCTGTACTTAATCACAGCATCGCTCTGTTTAAGCACCATGTCACGGGTAATAGTTACCCTGTCTATACTTTCATCAGAAGGAATCTCGTACATCAGATCCAGCATAAGCTGCTCGATTACAGACCGGAGCCCTCTTGCCCCTGTTTTTCTTTCCATTGCTATATTCGCAATCTCTTCAATGGCATCCTTATCAAATTCAAGTTCAATACCTTCGAAAGAGAACATCTTCTGATACTGCTTAACAAGTGAGTTCTTAGGTTCAGTGAGTATCCTGATGAGCGCATCCCTGCTCAGATCATGAAGATGAGCGATAATAGGAATCCTCCCCACAAATTCAGGTATAAGTCCGAACCTGATAAAATCCTCCGGCGTAAGATTCTTTGAAACATCAATACTCTGTATCTCCTTGTGAGACTGTATCTTCGCGCCGAAGCCCAGAGACTTATTACCCAGCCTGCTCTGCACAACCTTATCGAGTCCGATAAAAGCACCGCCGACTATGAAAAGAATATTGTTGGTATTTATTGAGATAAACTCCTGGTGAGGATGTTTTCTCCCCCCCTGCGGAGGAACATTGGCAACTGTACCCTCAATAATCTTCAGAAGCGCCTGCTGAACACCTTCACCTGAAACGTCCCGCGTAATGGAAGGATTGTCCCCTTTACGTGAAATTTTATCAATTTCATCAATGTAGATAATACCTATTTCGGCTTTCTTGATATCGCCGTCAGCATTCTGTATAAGCCTCAGGAGTATGTTTTCAACATCCTCTCCGACATAACCCGCTTCGGTAAGGGATGTGGCATCAACTATTGCAAATGGAACTTTCAGAAGTCTCGCGAGAGTCTGCGCCAGGAGCGTCTTTCCTGAACCGCTGGGCCCCGCGAGAAGAATGTTGCTCTTCTCAAGCTCCACGTCATTTTTACTCAGATTCTTATTTGTATAAATTCTCTTGTAATGATTGTAAACGGCAACCGAGAGTATTTTTTTAGCCTCATCCTGATCGATTACATACTGATCAAGGATCTCCTTAATCTCCTTCGGTTTGGGGAGAGTGCCGAAACTGCTCTCGATAGGGGCATCAATCTCCTCCGCGAGTATTTCATTGCAGAGTTCAATACACTCATCACAAATATAAACATCCGGTCCTGCCACGAGTTTCTTTACAGCCTCCTGACTTTTGCCGCAGAACGAACACATCAATGATGCATTCTGCTCTTTCTTTTTGCTGGTCATGGTTTCACCTGTTTCTCTGTTCTTTCAATAACCTTGTCGATAAGTCCGTACTCGACAGCTTCCTGTGATGACATAAAATTATCACGTTCCATGTCATTTTCAATTTTATCTACCGGTTTTCCGGTATGAAATGAATATATTTCATTAAGCCTTGCTTTTACACGAAGAGTTTCTTTGGCATGGATAGCAATATCAGATGCCTGCCCCTGGAATCCCCCTGAAGGCTGGTGTATCATTATTCTTGAATTAGGGAGAGCCGACCTTTTCCCGGCCGCACCTGCTGCAAGAAGGAGTGAACCCATTGAAGCAGCCTGCCCTAAGCATATTGTTGCAACATCAGGCTTTATATACTGCATAGTGTCATATATAGCCATACCGGAAGTGACAATTCCACCCGGTGAATTTATATACAGGAATATATCTTTATCAGGATCTTCAGCTTCAAGAAAAAGAAGCTGTGCAATAACAAGACTGGAGATGTGATCATCAATAGCCTCTCCAAGAAAAATTATACGATCTTTCAGAAGCCTTGAATAGATATCGTAGGATCTTTCACCCCTGCTTGTCTGTTCAACTACTATAGGCACAAGACTCATTATTAAACTCCTCTTTAGTTTGATGGTATACGAAATGAATTTCCGGAGTGGATTTTATTTCTTTAATGTTAGTAATATTATCGGATTGCATGTTAAAAAATTTTCCAAATAAAAAAACAGATGCACTGCAGACTTTGCCGGCATCCGTTTTAATACTCTTCTGATGATTGGCTGCTGATGGGGCAGATAACCTACTGCCCCATTTTGCTCTTAACAAATTCATCAAGTGTCTGTGTCTGACCCTTTTTAATATCAGCTTTATCGTACAGAAAATCCATAGACATTTCGAGAAGTATGTCATGTTCAACGGATGATTTGCTCTGATTCTGCTCAATTATCTCTTCAATCTCTTCTACGGTTTTGCCCATTGCCTTTGAAAGATTCCCTAACTGCTCTTTGAATTTCTCCTCTGAAACTGAAATAGACTCTTTTTTGGCAACCTCAGAGAGAACCAGTGTATGTTTTATAGAACTAACCGCAGCTTCTCTCAGCTTCTCCCTGTATTCTTCAGGATCAAGCCCCATAAGCATTGCAAACTGCTCAAGACTTTCAGCCCTGTACCCTATTCTCTGCTGAGTTTTTTCAAAGATTGAATACATTTCATTGAGAACCATGGATTCAGGGATATCAAATTTACTGTTTTCAACAATACCGGCCATAATGCCGCTTCTTGAATCGTTTGATACTCTGTCTTTAACATATTTTTCAATCTGCTCTCTTGTTTTAACTCTCATATCAGCAGCATTTTCATAACCGGATGATACGGCAAATTCATCGGTCAATTCCGGGAGAATTACTTTGCTGATTTCAGCTATCTGCACCAGGTATGTTATTGTTTTACCTGCAAATTCAGCTATATGATAGTTTTCCGGGTAAGATTGAGAAACCTCTTTTTCCTCCCCCACCTTCATTCCGATGAAATGATCATCAAGAGAGTATTCATCCTTGCTCTTGCCTACTACTATGGAATAATCCCTGAATTCAACCGCATCGATCTGATCTTTTTCAACATCATCAATTCTTTTAAGGTTGAATTTAACGAGATGCCCGTTTTCAACAGCAGTCCCCTCAGGTGCAGCCTCAGTTTGAGATTGTCTCTCTCTTATCGCAGTTATTTCATTGTCAACATCAGCTTCAGAAACTGAGACAGAGGGCTCTTCAGCTTTAATACCCGTATAAGTTCCAAGTTCAACTGTTGGCATAACCTCAAAGAAAGCCTTAAATTTAAAAGCCTCCTCCCTGTTTACACTTGTGTAGTGGAATTTAGGTTCAGTAATTGGTGCCAGTGACGCCTTTTCCATTGCCTCAATAACAGAGCTTCTTGCAAGATTCTCGGCAACTTCACCATCAGCGTATTCCTTATATTTAGTTTCAACGATCTGTCTGGGAGCTTTACCCGGCCTGAAACCATCAACCTTGGCGCTCTTCTGAATTTTATTAAAAACCGTTTTATATTCCTGCTCAACCTTATCTACAGGTACTTCAATTTCGAGTTCGACAACCGCATTATCCAGTTTCTTTTCACTAATGATATTCAAGCTAACACCCCTCAATCAGATATAAAAATTTTATCATTATTTTTTTATAAAAATGTCTAAAAACAAACATCTTATATCAACTGACAACTATTATACATTTCAAGTATTTCCAGATATAAAACTGATTTTTAAACGATTTTGCACTATCAATTCATATAGTGAATCTGAGTCAAACATTTTTTATTCATATTCATATAGAGTGTAGTATTTAAAAGGGGGTAATTAAAACTTTTGGAATAAGCTTTCTCAGGGAAGGGTTCCGGAAGACTGATACCTCATCCGGGTTACCTTCGTATTGGCTTCGGGAAGGCTTCGTATTAACTCCGTGAAATTAATTAACTGAAATCATGTCACTTCATAAAAAAAGGAGCAGCGTCTGCTGCTCCTTTGATGAGCGGGAAACGGGATTTGAACCCGCGACGTCAACCTTGGCAAGGTTGCACTCTACCACTGAGTTATTCCCGCAGTGTTTGTCATCTGTTTGCGAGCGAAGGGAGTCGAACCCCCACACCTTGCGGTACCAGATCCTAAGTCTGGCGTGTCTGCCAGTTCCACCACGCTCGCCCGAAGACTTGTCTTATATCTGACAACGGGCTTTTTTTTGCAAGCAGATTTTAAAAAATCTTAAAAAAATTTTTTTATTTTTACTTCGGCACAAAAATAAAAACATTGTCATTCCGAACGCAGTGAAGCAACCTGTTAATAAATAAAAATATTTTGACCAAAAAATAAATTACAGGAACAGGAACGGATCGCCACGTCGCGGAGTTTATCCTGAGCCTGCCGAAGGGCTCATCGCGATGAGAAAACCGGATTTTTATGAATAAACTGAATATCATCCATGAAGACAACCATATTATCGTGGCAGATAAGCCTGCGGGAATTCTCACGCAGGGTGACTACTCCGGGGAACAGTCTCTCCTTGATATGATAAAAGAGTATATCCGGATAAAATACAATAAACCGGGCGAAGCATTCATAGGGCTTGTACACAGGCTCGATCGCCCTGTTTCAGGACTCCTTGTTTTTGCCAGGACTTCCAAAGCTGCAGCACGGCTTCAGAAAGAGTTCACATCAGGAAGGATTAAAAAATTCTACCTTGCTGTAGTGGAAACCGGTTCTGAATTAAATCCGGGATGGAATAAACTCGAAAATTTTCTGGAAAGAGATCGTGACATCACATATGTAGTTCCCTCAGCCACAGCGAGGTCAGAGAAAGCTGTTCTTTATTACAATGAATTACTGAAAGAGAAAAATTTCTCTCTGATCCTGATTAAACTGGATACAGGAAAAAAACACCAGATAAGGGCGCAGCTGTCAGGCATAGGTAAGCCCGTTGCAGGGGATAAAAAATACGGATCAAAAAATTCAGCCGCAGAGTCAATACTGCTGCATTCAGCCTGGCTGTCATTTAAACATCCGGTAAAAGATGAAATTATGCAGTTTTATTCAGCTCCCCCTGCTATATTCAGAAAATTCATCGAATATAACAGCGAAGAACTGGCGGAAAATGTCATAAAACTCGCGGAAAACTTCCCTGTCACGCAAGTTTGTCGAGATTAAACCCCTTCAATGATGATGGTTCAGGATTTTTAAATACCTTCTGTTCAACAGGTTTTACATTCTCTTCAGCAGGGGGTTTTGACATCTCTTTGAGATTTTTCCGCCCTGTTTCAACAACACCTTTCAACGCAAAATTCGATCTTGGAATATCACTTTCAATTTTCATGTCACCCTCCCGATTAACATGAGCTTATTTATAATTTAAAACAAATTCAGCTGCCCGTCATCCTCTTTTTTCTTAATAGGGGCTCTTTTTTTCGCTTCAATTATATCCTTTTCAATTCTTTCGATAAATCTGCTTCTCCCTGATTCAAGAATTCTCCCTTTATATCCTCTTTTTGAAGCGGATGTGAGATAAACCTGCTTTTTTGCCCTGGTCAGGGCAACGTAAAATATCCTCTCCTCCTCTGATAAATCAGACATATCTGAACCGAAAAGGTTAAAGGGAATTATACCCTCTTCACACCCGGGGATAAAAACCGTATCAAACTCAAGCCCTTTTGCTGAATGTATTGTTATCAGTGAAACAGCCTCGTAATCGGGGAGATAATCATCCTCACCTGTCCGCAGCGGGAGAGTACGCAGAAAGTCATCATAACTATACATCCTCCCGAAAGCTGACTGAACCCTGAGCCTGTCGAACTCAGCCCCGCTCCTCTCCAGAAGTTTAATTATCAGTTCAGCAGCAGGGAGTTCATTCATATGTTTTTTAATCTCGTCAGTAATTTCTGCCTGAGCATCAATACCTGTGAGCGCATTACGCATACTCTGAATGACAGATTTATACGGTTCAAATTCATAAAAGGGCCTGCTCCCTGCAACCTTGTACGCGATTCCATGATTTCTGAAAGCCTCCCTGAAACATTCGAACATGAATGACGACCTGCACAGCACTGCAAAATCACCGAATCCCCGGCCCCGGTTTTCTCCATCTGCCATTCCGCTGTCCATGGAGAAGCTCCTCACTCCGCCAACCATCCTTTCAATTTCAGAGGCAATCCAGTCAGCCTCACTCCTGTCGCTGGTTATTTCATTTATGATCAGTTTCACACCTTTTTTATCAGAGCGGAGATATTCACCCTTCCCGAGAATCTGCCCTGCCGCCCGGAGAATTACACCGCTGCACCTGAAACTTTTTTTAAGGATAAATTCTTTGAGTCCCGGGTAATCAGATTTCAGCCTCCGGATATATTCAGGAGTTGCGCCGCGGAAACCGTAGATCGACTGGTCAGGATCTCCGATAACAAAAATATCAGCTCCCTCATCCGGGGCGAGGAGCCGGATAAGCCGGTACTGCATAAAATTTATATCCTGAAACTCATCTATCATAATGTGAGTAAACCGTGAAGAGATGACACGCCTCAACTCTTCAGAAACTTCAGCCATAACACAGGGGAGATAGATAAGATCATCAACATCGATAAAATTATTTTCAATCAAACAGCTGTTATATTCTCTGAAAACATCCGGATCAATACCTGCTTCAATCCCCTGCTTACAGGCTGAAACTTTCCGGAGAAGAGTCCCTGCACCGGATTTTTTTTCACGGGATAAACTTTTAAGGAGATGAAGCCTCTCCTCATCATTGAGAATTATAAACCCTTCGCGCAGACCGAAAAGCTGCGGAGCCTCACTGATAAGCTTGAGTCCCAGTGAGTGAAACGTGGATACATGCAGCCCGGCACCGGCAGGAGAATCTCCAAGCCTCTCCTTTAATTCATCAGCAGCCTTGTTTGAAAAGGTCAGCACAGCTATACCTGAAGGGTCAACGCCTTCATCAGCAATACGTTTTATACGCTCCACAATGAGAAAAGTTTTACCCGCACCGGGCCCCGCAATAACCATGCCCGGGCCGCCGGAAAAATTCACGGCAGCGGACTGTTCAGATGTGATTCCGCCGCTCTCTTCTTCATTATCATTATCCGGATTATCCGGATGGGTCTCCTCCGCTGAAGATACTTTATTCATCGAGGAGATCCTTTTAAACTCGGCAACATCAAATTCAACAGATGTTTTTTTAGGGGCCGGATGCTGTTCACCCCCCTTTTTATCTTTGAAAAGAGATTTTGCCCTGAATGATCCGGTTTCACCTTCATCAAAAACTTTCACTACACCGAATTCCCCGTCGTACCCCCCTTTAAGATGAACCTCGCCGCTTCTCAGCCTGCGTACACCTTCAGCAAGGAGTTCTCCGCAGGAATTGTTTATATCGTCAATGTCTGAATCAAGGTACAGGTGAAACTCCGATCCAAGGGCATGAATAACCCTGAAGTACTCATTCATTACACTCTTGGACGAACTGCTTTTCTGCCCCATAACTTCTGACAGAAGGTCTGGAAGCTGCGTGATGGAGTAAAAATCTTTTTTTATTGACTCAGGGACATCGCTCCTGTCGCCAAGCTCCGCAACGCGGTACATCACACCTTTTGTCACCTCTTTCCCGCACACAGGGCAGATTCCCCCGTGTTTTACTGTCTCCAGCGGGTTCCACACAACACCGCAATTGCGGTGCCCGTCGTAATGGTACTTCCCCTCTTCGGGATAAAACTCAATTGTTCCCTTAAACCCTTTATCATGTTTGAGAGCGTGATAGATGCCGAAGTAGGAAAGCTCTGTGTCAAAAAGATTTGCCTCACGGCCCAACTTCTCCGGTGAATGCGCGTCGGAGTTTGAAACAAGCCTGAACGAGTCGAGGAAGCTGCACCGCCAGTTCATCTCCGGGTCAGAGGAGAGACCTGTCTCCACCGCAAAAATCTCCGGCGTCAGGTCGCCGTAACACTCTTCTATCGTATCAAACCCCGATTTTGATCCCAGCACCGAAAACCAGGGGGTCCATATATGTGCCGGAATAACGAAAGATTCAGAGGATGACTGCAGCACCATGTCCAGAATTATCCTCGAATCAAGCCCTAAAATCGGCCTGCCGTCAGACCTGATGTTCCCCACCCCGTCAAGACGGGACTGAACTTTTTTCAGGGACTCCATGTCAGGAAAAACACAGATATTATGCACTTTGCGCACTTTGCCATCACGCTTATAAATACTGCTTATCTCTCCGGTAAGCATAAAGTAAACTTCATCAGGAATAAATTCATGCTTCAGCCTCTTTGACTCCTCAAGCCTGTACTCTTTCTTAAGCCTGAAGAGCCCGTTGCCGCAGGGCTCAAGTTTCTCCGCCAGTTCCTGCTGCCAGCCGGGGTGAACACAGTCTCCTGTACCTATTACATTTATACCTTTTAAACGCGCCCAGTATTCAAGGTATTCAGGTACAAGTTTTTTACTTGTGGCAATGGAGAAGTGTGAATGTATATGAAAATCAGCAATAAATTTCAAATTCAACTCCTGAAAAAATTTTATCTTGACAATGAATACGTAAATAAATATATGGAAACCTCATCCGGCGCTGTACCCAAGTGGCAAGGGAGAGGTCTGCAAAACCTTTATTCAGCGGTTCGAATCCGCTCGGCGCCTAATTCGCAAATCCTCAAAAAACAGTAATTAAATCGCCCGGGTGGTGGAACTGGTAGACACAAGGGACTTAAAATCCCTTGGACCTTGTGTCCGTGCGGGTTCAAGTCCCGCCCCGGGCAGATTAAATTCACCTCAATTATTTCCAGTTTTTAACAAGATCAACAACAAGTCTCAGACCGTAACCTGTTGCATTCTTCGGCCTGTATCCCCTGACTTTGCTGTACCATGCGGTGCCCGCAATATCAATATGTACCCAGGGTGTCTTCTCCACAAAGTTTTTAAGAAATACAGCACCTGAAATTGTGCCGGCGTTTTTCTCCGCTGCCATATTGTTTAAATCAGCCACATCAGATTTCATGCGGTCCTCGTAGTCATTAAAGTATGGAAGCCTCCAGAGTTTTTCTCCGGTGCGGGCAGATGCACTCTCAACTGCAGACGCAAGCTCATCATCAGTGGAGAGATAGGCTGCCACTGTTTCGCCGAAAGTGACAACGCAGGCTCCAGTGAGTGTGGCGAGATCTGTTATAGCATCGGGCTTAATCTCCTTTTCCATATAGGAGAGAGCATCAGCCAGTATCAGCCTCCCCTCTGCATCTGTATTCCCTATTTCCACTGTTTTACCATTATATGCCCTGTAAATATCACCGGGCCTGTATGCGTTGCTGCTGAGCATATTTTCCGTAAGAGGGATCACTGCCGTTACATTCCTCTTCAGTTTCAGTTCCGCGATGGTTTTCATTGAACAGAGCGCGGTTGCCGCACCTGCCATGTCGCACCTCATGGTCTCCATGGAGCCGGAGGGTTTCAGGTTCATTCCGCCGGAATCAAAAGTAATCCCTTTACCGATAAGTCCGAAAAGCTTTTTGCTCCCGGGATCACCTTTATATTCAAGAACTACAACCCGGGGCTCAACCACACTACCCCTGTTCACCGCAAGGAGGAGGCCCATCTTTTTTTTCGAAATCTCCTTCTTATCAAAAATTTTACATATAAGGCCTGATTCTTTTGCGATCTTCTCCGCAAGCTGTGCGAAGGTTACAGGATTAACTTCATCAGTTATATCATTCACCAGGTCACGGCAGAGCCATGTATTGCGGGCAATTACCTCAGCATCTCTCAATATGGAAACCGCGGATTTAACCTCAGTATAAAAATCTATTTTTGCAAGAGGTGCCTCTTTTTCCTTGTCAGACCTGTATTTATCAAACATATAGTTCGCAAGGAGAGCCCCCTCAGTTATTAACTGAAGAACAGTTTCCTGTTTAAAACCTTCAATTACAGGCTCAATAACTGTCACAGAACTTATCTTTTTAGACATACAAAACCGCACCGCAGCAGCAGAGCAGTTCCGTACCCCCTCTTCGTCCGGTTTTGTAACATCGCCGAGACCGCAAAGGATAACACCGGGCCTCTCCTTCATTTTAAAGTACAGAATTTCAGACGCAGATGCTTTAAAGGAAGAAAGATCCGCATCTTTAATAAATTCAGCTCCGCGGAGACCGGATATTAAAAGGTTATCACTTTTTGTTTTATCATCAATAAACAGGATAACATGTTCATCTTTTTTCATTTTAGAGAGATCGCTTTTGTGAGTTACTTTCATATATATTTACCTCAAAATAATATTTAAAATCAGATCATAGTTCCGCCGGCTAATATCAAGCAAAAATCCGGTCAGTGCGCAAATGTTGCGATGACAAATTAATATCCCCCGTACCTTATGCTGCACTCTTTTACATTCAACCATACCGGTATTCACCATGTTATATGCTTCATTTTAGCGCATTATGTCTCAAAAAATAAAACAATTTAACTGGTATAAAAGTACTTCTATATTACAATCAAAAAAAACATTATTAAATCTTTGTAGTTCAACAAATAATGATACAAAAACTGGCATAAGACCTTAATCAGATATGGAATTATACTGATGCATAATGAAAAAATTTATCCATTTTCACCATTAATGACTTATTGATATTGACATTTTTATTTAAAGAATTATAAATTGCCTGTGTGTGTAGTTTCATATCAGCTACTGGGTAGTGTCCGCTGTCTCGCTTCGGACATTTCAGTATAAAAACAAAATTCTTTTTCTCAAGTATCCTTTTAAAAAAATAAACAAGAATGTTTATCAACAGACTTTCACAGGAGGTTTTTATGACAAGAAGAATCGAAAAAGCATGTGTTATCGGTTCTGGAATCATGGGTGGTGGTATAGCCGCTCTCTGCGCCAGCGCTGGCGTTAAGACTCTCTTACTTGACATCGCTCCATTTAATCTCACAGATGAGGAGAAAAACGATCGTAAAGCTAAACAGAGAATAGTTCAGGCCGGTCTTGATGCTCAGCTTAAAGCTAAGCCTGCGGCATTCATGGACAAAAAACACGACCTTTCTCTTATTGAGTTAGGCAACCTCACAGACGATTTCGACAAAATTGCTGAATGCGACATCATCTTTGAAGTTGTTGTAGAAGACCTGAAAATCAAACAGGATCTCTTCGCAAGACTTGAAAAAGTCAGAAAACCGGGCTCAATAATAGCTTCTAACACTTCAGGTCTTCCGCTTGAAAAAATGTCAGAAGGAAGAAGCAAAGACTTTAAAGAGCATTTCCTTATTCTCCACTTCTTCAACCCTGTACGTTACATGAAGATTCTTGAGTGCATCGCAATGCCGGAAACTTCAAAAGAAGTATGTGATTTCGTATCTAAATGGGGCGAGCAGACTCTTGGTAAAGGTATAGTTTGGGGAAAAGACACTCCTAACTTTATCGGTAACAGGATTGGTGTTGAGCTTATCTGCGAAGCTTTCAAACTTATCGAGCAGGGCCTTGCTTCTATTCCTGAAGCAGACGCAATGTTCGCAAAACCGATGGGTATGCCGGGAACAGCTATCTTCGGTCTCGCTGACTTCGTTGGTAACGATACAATCGACCACATCGCGCACAACTCTTACGAACTCCTTACAAAAGACGAGTACAGAGAAATCTACAAAACACCTGCATTCTTCAACACAATGATGGACAAGAAGATGTATGGTAACAAAACAAAAGAAGCGGGCGGTTTCTACCTTTCAGGAAGAGGCGCTGACGGCAAAAAATTCAAAAAAGTTATCGACATCAAAACATGCCAGCACGTTGATTTCGACAGCAAAGCAACATACCCTGTTGTTGAAGCTACAAAAGAACTCAAAACAACTGCTGAAAAACAGAAACACCTTTTCAAAAATAACGATTTCGCGAAAAAACTCATCTCTTCTATGTGCGTATACTCAGCAAACAGGATCCCTGAAATTGCTGACACACT
>ERZ795048.617-NODE-617-length-36507-cov-9.716147_pt1 | contig 36507 bp, 38 predicted proteins | sample MGYA00375132_ERZ795048 | MGnify/ENA primary metagenome ERZ795048 (study PRJEB30177, sample SAMN05720225) | activated sludge metagenome | isolation source: Anaerobic digester | place: Hong Kong | collected 2014-12-17 ...
CCGCGACAACGTTGGCGTAAGGGAACAGCGATCCCATCTTTTCTCCGTCCTTCTTCCCGGCCCTATCCATCAATGGGCCGGCTTTCACGTTGATATGCGCAAGCTTATCTTTTGCTTGATATTAGGCTGGCCGAGCACAACTAAACAAGCTCATTCCCGCAATCTTATCGACTATTTAGGGGAACATAGCGCACATAGCCGGGTCATAGTGTAAAACCTTATTTTTCCTCTTCCCCCTTATGCTCTTCATGGTGAAACTAAGATTACGCAGATCGGGGGAAAGGGATGGAACGTGGAAAAAGATTTCAATGCTAGGCACTCTGTTCTAAGCCCCCTACTCTCAACTCCTCCCTATCTGTGAAACCTACCGGCCGGAAGGCAGGTTCGTGGACTCCTTCAGAGGCTGCGGCGGGGGTCCCCCTACTGAATTCTGAATACTGTATTCTGAATTCACTCTCTATCTGTGTAAACCTGCCTGCCGGCAGGCAGGTCTGTGGACCCCCTCCCTTCCTTTCCCCTCCTATGCTCTCTGCTCTATGCTTCCCTCCCCCGAACCCTGAACCCTCTTCTTCCCTCCCCTTCCCCCTTCCTGAACCCCAAACCCTGAACCCTCTTTCCCCCTATGCTTCCCTCTCCTGAACCCTCTCTTTTCCCCCTCCGTGACCTCCGTGGTAATTCCCATCTCCTTCCCTTCATAAACTTCATGTCCTTCATGGTAGAATCCCCCTTCCTGAACCCCGAACCCTCTTTTCCCCCTCCGTGACCTCCGTGGTAATTCCCATCTCCTTCCCTTCATGAACTTCATGTCCTTCATGGTAGAATCCCCTTCCTGAACCCCGAACCCTGAACCCTGGTATTCCCCCTACATGTCTACATGGTGAATCCCCGCACCTGTCTGCCGTCAGGCAAGTCCTTCCTGAACCCCGAACCCTGAACCCTCTTCTTCCCCCTTCCCCCTGCCCCCTTCCCCCACCGATTTCCCTTGTCTCGCCGGAGGGCGGCCGGTAACCTTTTTTTGCAAGCGAGGAGAAGACGATGAAGTTCGCCCAAGTAGCCGGGACGGTGGTCGCCACCAAGAAGGACCCGCAGATGGAGGGGATCCCCTTCCTTCTCCTGCGCGATCTGGACGTGGAAAACCGGCCCGGGAAAGGCTACGTTGTCGCTTCCGACCCGATCGGGGCCGACCGGGGGGAAGTGGTCCTCTACTCCACCGGGAGTTCGGCCCGACAGACCGAGATCACCCGGGACCGCCCCAACGACGCCGTCATCCTGGCGGTGGTGGAGACCTGGGAGGTCGAGGGGCGTACGGTCTACCGCAAGGGGGAGGCCGAAGCGTGAAGCTGGGGCGCGTCATCGGAACCGTGGTCGCGGCCAAGCAGCTCGACTGCTTCCAGGGCGAGAAGTTCCTGATCGTCCAGCCCCTGGACGAGAACCTCAAGCCGGACGGAGAGCCCCTGGTGGCCAACGACACCCAGCAATCCGGCCCCGGGCAGATGGTCACCTACATCGGCGGACGCGAAGCCACCATCCCCCTGGGCGAGCCCTTCAACCCCTCCGACGCCGCCATCACCGGGATCGTGGACGAGGTCGCGCGCGGATGAAGATCGGGCGCGTCATCGGGACCGTGGTGGCGACCCTGAAGCTCCCCCACTACCGGGGGGAAAAGCAGCTGCTGGTCAAGCTGCTCGAACCCGACGGCTCGGATTCGGGGGATTACGTGGTGGCTTTCGACCGCTGCCAGGCCGGCGACGGGGACGTGGTTCTTCTCATCGACGAAGGCAATGGCGCCCGGCAGACGCTCCAGACCGGCCCCAAGGGGGTGGTGCGGGCGGTCTGCGTGGGTTTCGTCGACTCGGTCGACCTGGCTCCCGCCCCCAAACCGTTCGCTTCCTGAGCCGGACGCTCTACCCGGCTTTCTCCCGGTTGCGGCGAAGGCGGAACTCCTCGCGGGACCGGTCGAAAAACTCCAGGGTTTCCGGGTCCCGGTAATCGGGGTAGGTCCACTCCCAGGGCTTGAAGCCGCCCGCGACGAAACGGAGCGTGACCTCGGCCCGGATCCCGCCGCCGATGTAGATCCGCCAGGAAGCGTCCTTGGTCGAAGCCAGCACCAGGCGCGAGAGGTCGAGGTACCCCGGGTCGATGTTGACCTTCCTCTCTCCCCCTTCCGAGAGGGTTGCTTCCAGTTCGTTGCTGCGGACCTTGAGCTCCGCCAACTCCCCGGGGTCGATCAGACGCCGGAAGACCAGGTACCGCCGCAGGGGCTCCTCGCCCAGCTCCCGGCGGTAGTACGAACTCCAGACGAAGGGCCGGACCCGGCTGGCGGCTTCCCACTCCCCGAAGAGACCGCGGACGGCCGCTTCGCCGCGCTCCAGCCACTCCCGGTCGGCGGCCAGCAGACCCGCCAGCAGCTGCACCGGTTCGGGGGTTTCGATCCGGCCCACGGCCTTTCTCCTACCGTTTCCAGGGAAGCGGCGGGACGGGCGCGGGGGCGGGAAAATACTGCTTCCCCAGCAGGGCGAACAGCCCGGGGTCTTCGCAGAGGGCGTCGTAGGAGAAGAAGACGATCCCCGGCGCCGAGGCCGCGCGGGCGTCCTCGATCTCCTTGAAGAGGACGGGCAGCTTCTTCATGAGCAGGTAGGCGCCCAGTCCGATGTAGACCCGGCGCTTGGCCTGGGCGGCCAGGGCGGCGTTGGTAAGATACCGGGTCACCCGTTCGTCGGTACTGTAGTTCATGACCACCACCACGTCCAACAGCCCTTCCTCCAGCCACCGGCGCCAGTCCTGGAAGGAACTGAGGTAGGCCCGGTCCGCCCAGGCCACGGCGGCCGCCGAAACCGTCAGGGAGGGTTTGAGGCTCCGGGCCAGGTCGGTCACCGACTCCACGAAGACGTTGACCTGGAACCGGCGCCAGTTGTCCCAGGCCTGGCAGTTTTCCCTGGTCAGCTCCATCTTCAAAGGATCGAGTCCGGTCCACTCCCGGAACCGGGCGGCGCTCTCCGCGCCGTAACCGAAATCGCGGCGCCCCGCCCAGAGGGAGCCGCCGGTCGCCGATGCGTAGGGGTAGCGGATGAAATCGAGATGGACCCCGTCCACCCCCGGGTACTTCCGGATCAGTTCGGCGATCACTTCCAGCAAATAGCGGCAGACCCGCTTGTCCCCGGGGTCGAGCCAATACCCGCCGTCGGGGAGCAGTTCGGGTTTGTAGTCCGCCAGCGACTTCCCGGCCCCGTCCCGGGTGACGACCTCGCGGCCGAGCCGGCGCACCACCGGCGCGGAGAGATCCTTCCCGATCCGGAACATGTTCATCCAGGCGTGAACCTGGATGCCGGCGGCGTGCGCTTTCTGGAGCAGGTAGGAGAGCGGATCCATCTTTTCCCGGGAAAAGACCGTCCGGTAGGGGGTGGCGTCGGCGATGGCGCTGTTGAACCAGGCCCGGTCGTGGCGGTAGACCTGGACGTAGAGGACGTTGAAATTGCCGGCGCGGGCACGCTCCACCAGTTGGTCGATCCGTTCCCGGGTGTCGAGGGTGGCGTTGGTCCCCTCGCACTCGACCCAGAGGCCCCGGGCTTCGGCCCTTCCCGGGGCCGGACGGGCCAGGCAGGCGGCGGCGGCGAGAAGGACGAGTAAAAGGCGCGGACGCCGGCGGGAAAGCATCAATAGGGGACTCCGAAGTTGGGCTGGTTCTCCCAGGGTTCGGGCTCGGCCCAGGGAAGAGAAGAATCGTCGTGGGTGGTGGTGCACCCCGCCGCCAGGACGGCCAGAACGCCCAGGAGTACGAGCGCGATCGCGTATTTCATGGAAACCTCCGCCGGTAGCTGATCAGCCGGTATAGTAGAAGAGAGCCCCGGCCGCCGTCAAGGGGCGCCGGGGGCGCGGCGGGCCCGGATATAATACTGCGCCCCCAGCGGCAGGCGCCCCAGGACCCGCGCGACCGCGGCCGGCGGCGCCAGGCCGGGAGGAAAAAACAGAAAGTAACCGCCGGCGACGGGAGCCAGACCGGCGCGGCGGAGGAGTCCGGCCAGGCGACGGCGCGGGATCAGGCGCGTGCCCCGGTCCAGGGCGCAGGCTTTGACCGCGCGGACGGTGAGGGGGTTGAGAGGGTTGTGTTCGAAGACGAAGAGGTCGCCGCCTGCCCCCAGCAGGGACCGGACCGCGGCCGCCACGCCGGGCAGCTCCGGCGGGGGCACGTGGTGGAAGACGCACGCCGCCACGACCAGGTCGAACCCGTTCCCTTCCCCGGCCAGCTCTCCGCGCTCGGAAACCGGACCCCCGGATAAGCCCGGCGGGCGATTTCCACGCAGCCGGGGGCGGGATCGTAGGCCGTGATCTCCGCCGAGGGGAAAAGCCGGGCCAGGTGCCCGAGGCCGCGACCGGTTCCGCAGCCGAAATCCAGGATCCGCCGCGGCGGCCGCTGGCGCGCCGCCCGCACGACTTCGATCTTGGCCCGCCAGTAGTAGGCAAGGTCCCCGCCCCACCGACCCAGGCTTTCCCGGATCAGCTCCTCGCAGTCGCCGGCCCGGCGGTCGAAGAAGTCGGGGGAGCGGACGGCGTCAGAAAACATAACCCAGGGCCCGAAGCCGTTTGACGGTTTCTTCGTCGGGCCGCAGGAGCTCACCTTCCTCTCCTCCGGACCCTCCGGGAGCCGCGGCTCGGAACCGGTCCACCCAGGCCCGGAGCAGGCGCAGAAGCCGCCGCGCTTGTTCCGGCTCCTCCCGGATGAGGTTGTTCTCTTCCCCCGGGTCCCGGGCCAGGTCGTAGAGTTCTCCGCGTTCCGGGGCCAGCCGTTTCCCGGTGTCCGCCGGCGTCACCAGCTTCCACGAGCCGCTGGTGACCGAGAGCATACCGCCCCGGGACTGGGGAGCGAGCTTGCGGTACCTGACCTGGGAGAAGCGGGGCAGGCCGCCGTCTTCCCCCCGGGCGAGCGGGACCAGGCTCCGCCCCTCCGGGCGCCACTCCGGCGGCGGCTCCATCCCCGCCAGCTCCAGGCAGGTGGGGGCGAGATCGAGGACCGACACCGTTCCCGACACCCTTTTCCCCCGCGGCAGCTTCTCCCCCGGGGCCCGGACGATCAGGGGAACGTGGATCTCCGGTTCGTAGAGCCGGTCGCCGTGGTCGAAAAAGTAGTCGTGCTCGAACCCTTCCCCGTGGTCGGCCGTGAGGACGACGACCGTGCGCTCGAGCAGGCCGCGCTTTCTCAGGCCCTCGATCAAGGCGCCCAGGCAGGCGTCGACCCAGCCGATCTCCCCGTCGTAGAGGGCCTCGAGCTTGCGCACGTCGTCCGCGGCGGGAGAGACCCCTTCGAGCACCAGGCCGCTCCTCACCCGCTCCAGCCGCTCCCGCTCGGCGGGAGCGGCATCCAGAAACCTGCGTGCGTATTCATCGGGGGGGTTGTAGGGGCCGTGACAGTCGTAGTAGTTGAGGAAAATGAAGAACGGCTTATCCTCCCGGTCGATGAAGTCGAGGCAGAGATCGGTGACCCGGTCGCTCCGGCTGTTCTGCCGGAAGGGTTCGAGGTAGAGGTCGAAACCCCGGTCGAGACCCAGTTCCCGACGCAGGGTCGGGGCCTGGACGACGGCCGCCGTGCGGTACCCCCGGTCCCGGAAAATCCCGGGCAGGACGGCGCAGGCCGGCCGCAGCGGGCGGTCGGGCCAGTTCGAAGCGATGCCGTGGCCCTCGGGGTAGAGCGAGGTCAACATGCTGGCGTGGGCCGGGGCCGTCACCGGCATGACCGTCCCCGCCTGTTCGAAGAGCACTCCTTCCCGGGCCAGGGCGTCGATGACGGGGGACGTTCCCCCCGGGTACCCGTAGCAGCCGAGATGGTCCGCCCGGAGCGTGTCCAGCGAGATCAGGATGACGTTGAAAGGGGGCGAAAAAACGCCGGCGAGGTAGAGAACGAAGCAGAAAACCCCCGCCGCGCCCGCCGCCGTGATCGCCATCCTGAGCGTTCGTTTCATCCCCATACCGGGCCTGCTCCCCGGGAAACGTTTCCCGGGTGGAGCGGCCGGGGTCACGGTAAACCTTTTTCCGTCCTGGTTCAATACAATCCCGGGCCGGGTCCGCCATTCAGATCGAGGTTGCCTTGCCGCCGGGCCGGTTATAGTATTCCTTTTTACTTTCCCGGCGCCGTCCGGGAAAGCCGGAATCCGTTACCAAGAGGTCGATAATGCTTCAGGGAATGCGCAACAACGCCAAGCACGTGCTGATCCCGCTCACCGTCATCGTCATCATCGGGATGGGGGGGTACGGGGTCTGGTACCTGGTCCGGCCCGAGCAGACCCCCGCCAACCGGGTGGGAGTCATCTGGGGCCGGGAAGTCTTTATCAGCGAGTTTCTCCCCATCTACCGCGGATACCAGCTCCTGGCCGCGGCCTCGAATACGGCCGTGGACAACCAGGACCTGCTCCGGCAGACCTGGCGCCAACTGCTGCTGGACGGGGAAGCCCGCCAGGTCGGGATCGAGGCCGCCCGGACGGAGATGACGGCCCTGATCGGGGCCATCCCCCTCTTTCAGATCGACGGCGCCTTCAACCAGGAACTCTACCGCCAGCGGCTCACCGGCATCCAGCTCGGAGTCGCCAACTTCGAGGAGTTCATCGCGGGCCTGATCCGGACCGAGAAGCTCAACGCCCTGGTCGCGGATTCCACCCTGGTCTCCCCGGCCGAGGTCGAGGATTTCTACCAGAGAGTCAACGGCTCCGTTCTCTTCGACTACGCCGTCGTCGACAGCGCGGACACGCCGGCGCCGGAGGCGCCCGGCGAGGAGGTCATCGGCGAATATTACCGCCAGCACGCGGGCGCGTACGAAGTCCCGCCCCAGGTCGAGATCTCCTATCTGCTCATCCCCTATTCCCGCTTCGCCGCCGAAACCTCCCCCGGAGCGGAAGAGATCGAAGCCTATTACCGGGACAACCTCTCCTCCTTCGCCGAGGGGACGGGGGAGCCCGCTCCCCTGGAGGAAGTCCGGGACGGGATCGCCGACGCCCTGGTTCTGCGCGGAGCGATCGAGGGAGCCGAACAGGAAGCCTGGGAACTCGACCGGCTCTTCGGCGGCGAGGCGACCCTGGAGCAAGCCGGCCAGCGCGAAGGGATCGAGATCGAAACCGCCGGGCCCTTTGCCCAGGACGGACCCGTCCCCGGGCTGCCCGGGGCGGAGGAGATCGCCCGGGAAGCCTTCCGGATGGCCGTCGGGGACGTCAGCTTCCCCATCGCCTATCCCGGCGACGCCCCGGAGGGGATCGTCTTCTTCCGGGTCGACCGCAAGACCGAACCGCGCCTGCAGAGCCTGGACGAAGCCCGCCTGGACATCGTCGCCAATCTGACCGACGAGGCGATCGCTCGCGCCACGCTGGAGCGGGCCCAGGAAGCCCTGGCCAAGATCGACTCCGCCATGAAGGAAGAGAAGCTCGGGTTCCGGGAAGCGGCCGCGGCCGCGGGTCTGGAAACGGTCGCCGCCGGGCCGATCAACCTGGAGGACGAGAGCGAATCGGGGCCGCCCGCCAACCTGGTCACGGTCGCCTTTCTGACCCCCGTCGGCTCCGTCTGCGGCCAGGTCGTTCCCCTGGAAAACGGCTACGGGATACTGGAAGTCACCGAAAGGCGCCCGGCCGCGCCCCTGCCCGAGGAGGACCGCGATCTCTGGAAAAAACGGGCGCTGCAGGTCAAACGTTCCGTGGTCTACCTGGAATGGGTCAGGAACCTGGAAGCCCGGGCGAACATCGAGGCGGGGGCCAACTTCCGGCCCTGAAACGGGCCGGCCGGCGGCCGGCGCTCACCCGGGCCGCGCCCATGCCGCCCGCAGGGAAGGATAGAGGGGAAACGCCGAGGTCAGCTCCCGTACCTCTTTCCGGACCCGCTCCCTGACGGCCGCGTCGCCCGGCGCCTCGAGCACGTCCGCGATCCACTCCCCCACCCGGCGGAACTCGGCTTCGCCCAAACCCCGGGTGGTCGCGGCCGGCGTCCCCAGCCTGATCCCGCTGGTCTTGGTCGGGGGCAGGGGGTCGAAGGGGATGAGGTTGCGGTTGCAGACGATCCCGGTCTCCTCCAGGAGCACGTCGGCCTCGGCCCCGGTCATCCCCCGCTCCCGAAGATCGACCAGGAGCAGATGGGTATCGGTTCCCCCCGAAACCAGGGGGAAACCCCGGGCGCGGAGCGTTTCCCCCAGGGCCCGGGCGTTCTTCACCACCGCCTGCTGGTACTCGGCGAACCCGGGCCGCAGCGCTTCCCCGAACGCCACCGCCTTGGCCGCGATCACGTGCATGAGCGGGCCGCCCTGCATCCCCGGGAAAACCCGGCTGTCCAGCTTGCGGGCATACGCTTCCCGGCAGAGGACCATGCCTCCCCGGGGACCGCGCAGGGTCTTGTGGGTGGTCATGGTCACGAACTCGGCTTCGGGGACCGGGTCGGGGTGGAGCTTCGCCGCCACCAAGCCGGCGATATGAGCGACGTCGGCCAGGAGCACCGCGCCGGCTTCGTCGGCGATCTGACGGAACCGCCGGAAATCGAGGACGCGGGGGTAGGCGCTGGCCCCGCAGATGATCAGACGGGGGCGGTGGCGCAGGGCCAGATCGCGGACCCGGCCGTAGTCGATCAGGCCCGATTCCGGTTCGACCCCGTAGGAGACGACGTCGTAGAAGCCCCCGGAAAAATTAATCTTCATCCCGTGGCTGAGGTGCCCTCCGTGGGCCAGATCCATGGAGAGGATGGTCTCCCCGGGCTTGAGCGCCGCCATGAGGACGGCCAGGTTGGCCTGGGTCCCCGAATGGGGCTGAACGTTGGCGTGGTCGGCGCCGAAGAGCGCCAGGGCCCGCTCCACGGCCAGGCTTTCGACCCGGTCCGCCCATTCGCACCCCCGGTAGTAACGCCGCCCCGGGTAACCCTCGGCGTACTTGTTGGTCAGGGGGGTCCCCATGGCCGCCAGGACTTCGGGGCTGGCGTAGTTTTCGGAAGCGATCAGAATCAGCTCCCGGTCCTGCCGGTTGATCTCCTCCTCGATGCACCGGGCGACTTCGGGATCGGTTTTCCATAACGTCTGCATCCGTCTCTCTCCTTTTACCCGGCGCCGGCCTCCGGGACGGTCCCCAGGCATTCCCCGATCTCGTCGGGAGTCACCGGGCCCGTCCGGACCACCACCGGGCGCTCGCCCGTCAGGTCCACGACGGTCGACGGTTCGCCCCCCCCCACGGCTCCGGCGTCCAGGATCACGTCCACTCGGTCTCCGAATATACTCGCCGCGGCGGCGCCGGTCGAGACCGGGTTTTCCCCGCTGCGGTTGGCGCTGGTGGCGGCGAAGGCCACGCCCGCCGCCCGGACCAGGGCCCGGGCCGTGGGATGGTCGGGGCAGCGGAATCCTACGGGCCGGCCGGAGGGCGCGGTCAGGACCAGGGTCAGGGGCCCGGGCCAGAACCGCGCCAGGAGCGGGCGCCAGCGCGGCGCCACCAGTTCCCGCGCTTCCTCGGGATCGGCGATGAGCCGGGCCAGCGGTTTCTCCGGAGGGCGGCCCTTGAGCCGGTAGAGACGTTCGACCGCGGCGGGGTTCTCCCCGTCCAACCCGATTCCGTACACGGTCTCGGTGGGGAACACCACCAGGCCGCCCCGGCGGACGGCGGCGGCGGCGGCAGCCAGGGCCCGGGGTTCGGGCCGCGCCGGATCGATGGGGAAAACGGTCACCAACGTCGGCCCCGGTCCCGATAGAGCCGGACGAAATTTTCGATGGAACGGTCCCAGCTCTTCTCGGCCTCGTCCGGAAAATAACAGGCGGGCAGCTCCCCCATCTCCCGGTGGTAGGCGATGCATTCGCAGCATACCCCCTTGCGCTCGCAGGGGGAGTAGGTGCAGTTGCACGCGGCCAGGTTGCGGTCCCGTCGGCATTCCATCGTCGCTTTCCTCTCCGCTCAAACCGCCGCCGGGCGGGGCCCGAAGATGGCGGTCCCGACCCTGATCAGGGTGGCGCCTTCCTGCACCGCGACCGGGTATGAGTTGCTCATCCCCATGGAGAGAACCTCCATGCGGGCGCGGCCCGGGAGGCGCTCCCCCAGCCGCTCGAAGAGCCGGCGGGTTTCGACGAAATAAGGCCGCGCCTCTTCCGGATCCCCGGTGAGGGGGCCCATGGTCATCAGCCCCTCGACCCGCAGATGGGGCAACTCCGCCACCTCTTCCAGAAGCGCGGGCGCGTCCTCGGGGAAAACCCCGTGCTTCTGCGGTTCTCTCCCGCTGTTGACCTCGATCAGCACCGCCATCGCCCGGCCCAACTCGGCCGCGCGTCTGTCGATCTCCCGGGCCAGCTTCAGGGAATCGAGCGTTTCGATCATGTCGAAAAGCTCCAGGGCGGCGCGGACCTTGCGACGCTGCAGATGGCCGATGAAATGCCAGCGGGCCGGGGCGCGGACCAGGGGCCGCACGGAACCGGCTTCCTGGAGATAGTTCTGCCCGATGACGGAAACGCCCGCGGCGATCGCCTCTTCCACCTCCGCGGGGGACCGGCTCTTGGCGGCGGCCGCCAGAGTGACTCCTCCGGGGATCTCCTCCAGAATGCGGCGGATGTTGTCGGCAATCGAACCCATGGGTGACCTCCTTGACGCGGTGCAGTATAAGCGCGGCGCCGCGGGAGCGCAACCCGGGAGACGGCGCCGAATCGTGCTTGCGGGGAGCGCACGGGCGGATTATCCTTGGCTGTTCGGAAGGAGCCGGATGATGGCGCGGATACTGGATGGAAAGAAGATCGCTCGGGCGGTGCGGGAAGAGGTGGCGGCGGACGTGCGGGCAGCGGCGGCGCGCTGGGGGCGCCGCCCCGGGCTGGCCGTGGTCCTGGCCGGCTCCCACCCGGCTTCTCAGGTCTATGTGGGGATGAAGCAGCGGGCCTGCGCCGCCGCCGGGATCGCCTCCTTCGAGCACCGCCTGGGGGACGGGGCCGGGGAATTGGAACTCCTGGAACTGGTCGCCGCCCTCAACCGGGACGAGCGGGTCGACGGCATCTTGGTGCAGCTCCCCCTGCCCGCCGGGGTCGACGAAAGCAGGATCCTGGAGGCGGTCGATCCGCTCAAGGACGTCGACGGATTCCACCCCCTCAACGTCGGGCGCCTCTGGCGGGGGGAACCGTGCCTCGTCCCCTGCACCCCCGCCGGGGTGATCGAACTGCTGGCCCGTTCCGGCATCCCCGTCGAGGGGCGCCATGCCGTCATCGTCGGGCGCAGCGCCGTCGTCGGCCGCCCCCTGGCCGGCCTCTTCCTGCGCAAATCCCCCCGGGGCAACGCCACCGTCACCGTCTGCCACAGCCGGACCCCCGATATCGGCCGCGTCGCCGCGGCCGCGGACATCCTGGTGGCCGCGATCGGCCGGCCCCGGTTCATCACCGCCGACATGGTCCGGGAGGGGGCGGTGGTGATCGACGTCGGCATCAACCAGGTGGGCGCCACCCCCGAGGGGAAACGGATCCTGGTGGGCGACGTCGATTTCGAGGCGGTGAAGGAAAAGGCCGCCGCCGTCACCCCCGTGCCCGGGGGAGTCGGCCCCATGACCATCGCCATGCTCATGCGCAACACCCTCGAGGCTTTTCGCCTCCGGCAGGAGCTTCGATGAGCAAACCGGTCCGTCTGTATGTTTCCGCCACCAGGCAGAACGACGGTAAAACCATCGTTTCGCTGGGGCTGATCAATTCCCTGCGCAAGCGGTTCGACCCCATCGGCTACATCAAACCGGTGGGCCAGCAGTATCTCGACATCAACGGCGAGAGGATCGACAAGGACGTCGTTCTCATGCAGCGGATCTACGCCTTCGCCGACCCGCTCGCCGCCATGAGCCCGGTCGCCATTCCCCGCGGCTTCACCGAAGACTACATTCGAAACCCCTACCCGCGCCGGATCAAGCAACTGGTCGTCGACAGCTTCAACCGGGTGGCGGAGGGCAAGTCCCTGACCCTGATCGAAGGAACCGGCCACGCCGGGGTGGGATCGGTGTTCGACCTCTCCAACGCCGAAGTGGCCCGGCTGCTCGAGGCCAAGGTCATCATCGTCAGCCTGGGGGGAGTGGGCAAGCCCATCGACGAAATACTGCTCAACAAGTCGATGTTCGACCACTACGGGGTCGAGATCCTGGGGGTGATCCTGAACAAGGTGCGGGGGGAAAAGTTCGACAAGGTGAACACCCTGGTGCGCAAGAGCCTGGAATCGCGCGGGCTGAAGGTGCTGGGAATCGTCCCCTTCGACCAGGTGCTCTCCATCCCCACCCTCCGGGAAATAATCTGGGCGATCAAGGGGGAGCTCATCTCCGGCCACGACCGGATCGACGCTCAGACCGGGAAATACGTGATCGGGGCCATGCCCCTCTCCACCGCCCTGGACTTTTTCACCGGCCGCTACCTCCTGATAACCCCGGGAAACCGGGAGGACCTGATCATGGCCTCCCTCACCCACGCCCTCACCGAGGATCAGACCGACACCGACCTCAGCGGGATCATTCTGACCGGGGGGATCCTCCCCCACCGCAACATCCTGCGACTGATCCGCAAGACCGGCTACCCCCTGGTGGCGGTCAAGGACGACACGTACACCATCACCTCCAAGATCGCCGGGCTCCAGTTCAAGATCAAACCCGAGAGCGTGGGGAAGATCGCCGAAACCCAGACCCTGATCGAAAACAACGTGGACATCGACCTGTTGGAAAGGCTTCTGCGCGGCCAATGAGCCTGGAGCCGATCGAAGCGATCCGGGCCCTCATTCTGGAAGCGATCGAGCCCCTCCCCCCCCGGCCGGCGCCCCTGGCGGAAGCGGCGGGCCGGACCGCGGCACGGGACTATCGGGCGACTTCCGCGCTCCCCCCTTTCTCCAACTCCGCCATGGACGGATACGCGCTCCGCTCCCGGGACACCGCGGGGGCCGCGACGGGGGCGCCGGCGGTTCTTTCGGTGACGGCGGAAATCCCTGCCGGAGGCGCCGCCGGGCCGGCCCTGGGGAGGGGAGAAGCGGCGGCGATCATGACCGGGGCCCCCCTCCCCCCGGGGGCCGACGCGGTGGTCCCGGTGGAAGAGGTGGAGACGGGAACCTGGTCGCGGTCGGGCCGGGTCGGCATCCTCTCCCCGGTGCCGGAAGGGGCCTGGGTGCGGAAAGCCGGCTCGGCGCTGCTCCCCGGAACCCTGATAATCCCGAAAGGACGGCTGCTCCGGCCCCAGGAAATCGCCATCCTGGCCGCCCTGGGCATCGCCGAAATCGAAGTCTACCCCCGTCCCCGGGCGGCCCTGATCTCGACCGGGGACGAACTGACGGAGACGGGCCGGGCGCCGGAGGAGGGGAAGATCCGGGACTGCAACCGGGCCCTCCTGCGCGCCCTGGTCGAGGGCGCCGGCGGCGTCGCGGTCGATTGCGGAATCGCCGGGGATCGTCCCCATGCCCTGGAGGAACGGCTGGAGCGGGCGGCGGGGACCGACTTGATTCTGACCTCGGGGGGCATCTCGGCCGGCGCCCGGGACGAGGTGGTCCCGCATCTGCGGCGGTGGGGGGCGGATATCCGCCGGTACCGTATCCGGATGCGGCCGGGCAAACCTTTCGCCTACGGGTTCATCCGGGGGCGGCCGATCTTCTGCCTCCCGGGGAACCCGGTCTCCGTCTATGTCTCCTTTCTGCAGTTCGTCCGCCCCGTTCTGCTGCGCCTGCAGGGGCGTCCGCCGGAAGAACCCCCGGAAGCGACGGGAACCATGGGGGCCGATTTCGCCTGCGCCGAAGACCGGGTTTTTTTCGTCACCGCCCGGGTGGCCGAAACGCCGGGAGGCCCCGAGCTTTTCCCCACCGGCCCGCAGTCGTCGGGCGACCTCTTCTCCCTGGTTTCCGCGCAGGGCCTGATCCGGGTCGAACCCGGAACGGCGACCCTGAAACGCGGAGACCGGGTCCGCTTCATCCCCCTCGCCTGATTTCGGGTCGGACGACCGCGGCGGGCGAAACTTCAATTTTAGCTTGGCCCGCGCCCGGCGGCGGCGGTATCGTTGGCCCAGACCGGGGGGAAACCGCCCCGGAAGCTACGGAGCCGCGATGCCGGGAATAATCGACTTTCACACGCATGCCTTCCCCGATACCTTGGCCGAAAAAGCCATGGGAGTCCTTCTGAAAAGTTCGGGGGATGCCCCGGCTTACCATGACGGGACCATCGCCGGCTTGGTGGCCTCGATGGACCGGGCCGGTATCCGGACGGCGGTCCTGGCTTCCATCGCCACCCGCCCCGGCCAGTCCTCCAGCATTCTGGAATGGTCCCGGTCGGTGAGGAGCGAACGGATCGTACCTCTGGGCTCGATCCACCCCCTCGCTCCCGACCCGGCCGCGGAGGCCGAGGCGGTGGCGGCCGCCGGGCTGCCCGGGATCAAGCTTCACCCCATGTACCAGGAGTTCGAATTCGACGACCGCCGGCTCTACCCGCTCTACGAGGAACTCAGTTCCCGCGGCCTCGTTCTACTCACCCATGCCGGCTACGACATCGCGTTCGGGGGGAACCGGCAGGCCTCGCCCGAAAAAATCCTCAAGGTTCATCGCGATTTCCCCGACCTGAAACTCGTCGCCGCCCATCTGGGGGGATGGAGGCTGTGGGAGGAAGTCCTGGAATTCCTGGCCGGGGAGGACATCTACCTGGAGACTTCGATGGCCCTGGGCGAAGGCGACCCGGGCGTGCTCGCCGCCATCATCGGCCGCCACGACCCCGGCCGACTGCTCTTCGGATCGGATTCACCCTGGGGCGACCAGTCCCGCGAAGTCGAAACCTGGAACAACTATCCCCTCCCGGAGGCGGCGCGGGCGGCCTTGTTCTCCGGCAACGCCGCGCGGTTGTTGGGAAGGAACGGAACCTGAGATGACCGACGAACCCGAAAAAAAAGATACCCGCGGCGCTCCCGACTTCCAGGAAATGGCCCGGGAGGTGGGGGAGTACATCCGCAAGCGTTTCGGGACCGCCCCGATCGTAACCTTCGCCGCCCCCCAGGGGGCCGCCGCCCCTACCCCTCCCCCCGCGCCCGAAGCGGACCGCGAGTTCACGCTGCGCTTCGATTACACCCCCCGGCAGGTGAAGGAGTACCTCGACCGGTTCGTCATCAAGCAGGAAGAGGCGAAAAAAGTCCTCTCCATCGCGGTCTGCGACCACTACAACCACGCCACCCGCGATCTCGGCCACGAGGCCGATTACGACTACAGCAAGCAGAACGTGATCATGCTCGGACCGACCGGCGTCGGGAAAACCTACCTGGTCAAATGCATCGCCCGCCTGATCGGGGTCCCTTTCGTCAAGTCGGACGCCACCAAATACAGCGAAACCGGGTACGTCGGCAAGAACGTCGAAGACATGGTGCGCGAACTCGTGCAGCGGGCCGAGGGCGACATCCGCCTGGCCGAATACGGCATCATCTACATCGACGAAGTGGACAAGATCGCCGGATCCTATTCCCTTTCCGGGAAGGACGTCAGCGGGGCCGGAGTCCAGCGCAACCTGCTCAAGCTGATGGAAGAGACCGAGGTCCCCCTGCGCGACCCCCAGGACATGACCGCCCAACTGGAAGCGATGATGGAATACCAGCGGGAAGGCAAGGTCAAGAACAAGGTCATCAACACCCGCAACATCCTCTTCATCGTCAGCGGCGCGTTCGAGGAGCTCGGGGAGGTGGTGCGCCGCCGGATCGGTCGGCAGGCGGTCGGGTTCGGGGCCGAAAACAAACTCTCCCGGAACAAATACCACTACCTGGCCTCGGCGGCGACCGAGGATTTCATCGCCTACGGGCTGGAACCTGAGTTCATCGGCCGGCTTCCGGTCCGGGTCTGCCTGGAAGAACTCGACGAGGAGGATCTTTTCCGGATCCTTTCCGGGTCCGAGGGCTCGGTGATAAAACAGTACATCGCTTCCTTCCGGTCGTTCGGCATCTCCCTGGATTTCACCGAGGCCGGGCTGCGGCGGATCGCCGCCATGGCCGGACGCGAGAAAACGGGGGCGCGGGGCCTGGTCACCGTCTGCGAACGCCTCCTGCGGGATTTCAAATACGAGTTGCCCTCCACCGCGGTGCGGGCTTTCACCGTCGACGAATCCCTGATCGACGACCCGGGGAAGACGCTGCGGCGCTTGACGGCCGACGCCGACTCCGACGCCCGGCGGGAAACGAACGAGGCCGTCGCGCGCTTTGCCCGGGCCTTCCTGGCCGAACACGGCATCCGCCTCGCCTTCACCCCGGGAGCGGCCGAGCTGGCGGGGGAACTGGCGCGGGAACGCGGCCTCTCCCCGGAGCGGCTCTGCGCCGACCTGCTCGCCGATTTTCCTTACGGGCTGCGCCTGGCCTACGGGGAGGAAGGCGAAATCTCCTTCCGGGTCACCCGCAGCGCCCTGCGCAACCCGCGGCAGCATCTGACCCGCCTGGTCAAACGCCTGCGGGACGCCTCCGGCCCCGGCGACTGACTCAGTCGAGCCGAAATCTATTGCCCCCCGCGGGGAATGGGGATATAAGGGGAACGCCGGCCGGCGGGTCCGCGACCGCCGCCGGGCGCCGGGGAGCGAAGATCGGGAGAGGGGGTCGGCGAACAACCGCGGGCAAGGGAGGCGCACTACCCATGAAAGGCCAGGAACGCAAGAAAGAAGCGAAGAAGCCCGCCACCAAGTCCATCAAGGAAAAACGGGCGGAAAAACGGGCCAAGAAACAGGGCCCGGCGTTTTAATCCGGCGGCGCGCTTCAGCCGCGGGCCAGGCGGGAGCGCCAATACGCCAGGGTGTCGTCCAACCCCGCCTCCAGGTCCAGGGCCGGGGCCCAGCCGGTGTCGCGGCGGAAAGGCGAATAGTCCCCGACCACGGTCGGGATCTCGTTGACGCGGAGGCGGTCCCGGTCGGAGACGATCTCGATCGGGATACGGGCCCGCTTCAGCAGCATCTCCAGGATGTCCCCTACCCGGTAGGCCCGGCCCGAACAGATATTGTAGGTCGCTCCGGAAACCCCGCGCTCCGCGGCGGCCAGGTACCCCTTCACCATATCCCGGACGTCGGTGAAATCCCGGGCGGCATCCAGGTTGCCGACCCGGATCCGGGGATCTCGGCGGCCCGCTTCGGCCTGGGCGATCTGTCGCGCCCAGTCGGAGACGACGAAGTCCGACCGCTGGCGGGGACCGAAGTGGTTGAAGGGACGGACCACGACCGTGTCCAGGGAAGCGTCGCGCTGGTACATGGCGGCGATCTCTTCGGCACAAAGTTTGCTTAACCCGTAGATATTGACCGGGCGCAGCGCGTGGGAATCGGTCAAGGGGCCCGTCCCCGGCTCCAACTCCCCGTAGACCTGGGAAGAGCTGATCAGGACCAGGCGGCGGGGACGGTCTTTCCGGGCGGCGGCGGAAGCCACGTGCAGGAAACCCTTGGCGTTGATGTCGAAGACCAGGGCCGGATAGTGCTGGGCGTAGGGGATGAAGGCGACCGCGGCCAGGTGGAAAATGCAGTCGGGATCGAATTCGCGGATGACCCGGCTCATCGCCGTCTGATCGAGCAGGTCGAACTCCCGCAGGACCATCCGGGGAAGAAAATCCTCGATATTGCTCCGGGAGATGCCGGGGCGGTCCGTGCCCGCCACCCTCCACCCCTCCTGGAGCAGGAGTTCGGCCAGGTGGCTCCCGGCGAAACCGGCGACACCGGTTATAAGGGCGGTCGGCAACGGCGCTCCCTCCTCCCGGACCTCAAGGCCGGATCACTCCCTGCTCGATCATCCGTTCGATCTTGCGGATGTCCTCGTCGACCATCATCCCGATCAGGTCGTGGAAGGAGACCCGCCGTTTCCACCCCAGCTCCTTTTCCGCCCGGGAGGCGTCCCCCAGAAGAATGTGGACCTCCGCCGGGCGGTAGAACGCGGGATCGACGACCACGTACTCGCGGTAATCCAGGCCCGCGCGCTCGAAGGCGACCCGGCAGAGTTCTTCCACCGAATGAGTCTCTCCGGTGGCGATGACGTAATCCCGGGGGGCGTCCTGCTGGAGCATGAGCCACATCGCCTCGACGTAGTCCCCCGCGAACCCCCAGTCCCGCTTGGCTTCGAGGTTGCCCATCCTCAGTTCGCGTTGGAGGCCGGCCTTGATTTTGGCCACGCCGTAGCTGACCTTCCTGGTCACGAACTCCAACCCCCGGCGGGGAGACTCGTGGTTGAAGAGTATCCCCGAAACCGCGAAGAGATCGTAGCTTTCGCGGTAGTTGACCGTGATCCAGTGCCCGTAAACCTTGGCCACTCCGTAAGGGCTGCGCGGGTAGAACGGCGTCTTCTCGGTCTGGGGGCTTTCCTGGACCTTCCCGAACATTTCGCTCGAAGACGCCTGGTAGAAACGGATCGCGGGGTCGACCTGCCGGATGGCTTCCAGCATCCGGGTCACTCCCAGACCCGTGACTTCGCCGGTGAGGATGGGTTGGTTCCATGAGGTGGGGACGAACGACTGGGCCGCGAGGTTGTAGACCTCGTTCGGACGGCAGAGGCTGAGGGCCCCGATCAGCGAATTCTGGTCGATCAGGTCCCCCTGGATCAGTTCAATCCCTTCCTGGAGCAGGTGCTCGACCCGCTCCAGGTTCATGGTGCTGCTGCGGCGCTGCAGGCCGAACACCCGGTAGCCTTTCTCCAGGAGGAATTCGGCGAGGTAAGACCCGTCCTGGCCGGTGATGCCGGTTATCAATGCCGTTTTCATCGATCCTTCGTCCTTTCCGGGGAATCCCCTTCCGAAACCTCTTCCCGGTCTTCCCCTGGGTTCTCGTTTTCTCCGCTCCCCTCGGCAGCCGTTTTTTCCTGTTCCATAAGCGCCTTGATCTCGGCTTCCACCGCTTCCGCCTCGGAAAGCGTCAGTTCCGGGTCGCGGATGATCAACGTGTCCCCCCGCTCCCGGTGTTCGTAAATCGTGTAGGGTCCGCTGTCCGGATCCCGACCACGGCCGCGGACCAGCAGGATTTTCTTCCGCTCCTGGAGGAGGGCGAGAATGAAGCAGACCCGGACGTGCGCGGGCTCCTCGGAATCGATGAAACGATCCAGCAGCCGCTGCACGATGTCCCGCTCGATCGGCTCGGATTCCTCCTTTTTCTCTTTCAAGCGGCGGAAGACGGCCCTCCAATAGGCCCTTCCTTCGCCCCCCCGGGACGCCTCCGGGCCCCTCCCCCGCCAGCAACCTTCGCAGAAATCCGACCGGACCGGCTCTTCTCCCCCGAAATCGAGAAGACAGTGATAGCTCTGTCCCACTTCAAAAGCGGTTTCGCACGCGCGGCAGGAACGGCTCCGGGACTTGATTTCCCAATTCCGCATTCAGGCCCGTTTCTCTTGGTCTTCGCCCTCCGCGGACGGCTCGGGGCCGTCCGGGGTCCCTTCCTCCGCCGGAGGGGAAATCTCCGCCTCCGTCGGCGGGGACGGTTCCTCGGCGGGGGCCGGCGGGCGGCGGCGTTCCTTGACGAAATTGATCTGGAGGTCGCTGATCGTATTGTCGAGGATCGCGGCCTCTTCGGGATCGAGGTTCCCGGCGGTCTTGGTCCGGAGCATGGAGAGAACGTCGATGAAGCCCTGGGCGGCGTCCAGGTTTCTGACGGCTTCCCCCGTCTCCGGATCGGCCAGCTTGCCCATGCTTTGATAGGCGGAAAGGCTGATCATGGAGATCAGGGAAACGAAGCGGACCGAATCCATGTCTTTTTTGTTTTCGTTGCTGTCTTTTTCCCGGGTCATCAGTCTTCCTCCCGTGCGTCGCTTTCGGTCGCGTCCGGCGGCCGGGCGGGGCCCACCACGGCCAAACCGTAATCATCAACAAAGAGGTACTTGCGCGCAACCTCTTTCAGGTCATCCGGGGTCACCGCCTCGATCTTCTCCGGATAGTGGAGGTAGCGGTCGTACCCCAACCCGTAGAGTTCGTCCAGGGCGCAGGAGAACGCCAGCCCCGCGTTGGTCTCGTTGTCGAAAAGAAACCGCCCCAGCAGGCGCTCGCGGACGATCTGCAGATCCGCGGCGGAGACGCCCTCATCGGCGATGCGGGCGATCTCGGACCGGACGGCGGCGGTCACCGCTTCCTGGCGGCCGGGGACGGTGCCGGCGTAAAAAACGAACGACCCCGGCAGCAGCCCCAGAATCTGATACGCCCCGATATAGTAGGCCAGGCCTTCCTGCGCCCGCACTTTGAGGAAGAGCGGCGAAGCCAGGCCGTTGAGGTGTGCGGCCAGCGCTTCGAGGGGATAGTTGTCGGGAGAGGAGAGCGACGGGGCCGGAAACCCGAGGGCGACCACCTCCTGCCGCGCACCGGGCTTTTCTCCCCGGCGCAGGCGCGGACCGCCCGCCGGCGGAGCCGGCGAGGGCGGGCTCAGCCGCTCGCCGGGGGGGAGGGCCCCCAGGAATTCCTCCCCCAGCCGCCGGGCGTCGGCGGCGTCGATATCGCCGAATACGGCCACGACCCCGTTCCGGCCGCAGTAGATACGCCGGTAAAATTCTGCCAGTTGGTCCCCGGTGATTCCGGAGACCGCGCCGGCGCGGCCCAGAACCGGGAGCCGATAGGGACCTTCGGGGAAAACGGCTTCGAGGAGCAGATCCCGGGCCAGGCCTTCCGGGGTGTCGTCCCGCGCCCGGATGGCCGCCAACAGGGCTTCCCGTTCCTTCTCCACTTCCGCGGGGGGAAAGACGCAGTCGGTGAGCAGATCCCCCAGCAGTTCCATGGTTTCCCGGAAGCGGTCGGGCGTGCATTCCAGGGAGATTCCGGCGCTGTTGCGGGCCGAATAGGTTTCCAGCGAACCGCCGAAATTCTCCATCGCCGCGGCGATCTCTTCCGCGGTCCGGGATCCCGTTCCCCGGTCGAGCAGGCGCGCGGTCAGGGCGCCGATCCCGTTGGTTTCCCCGTCCTCCGCCAAAACCCCTCCGCGGAACACCGCGCGGAGGGAGATCAGGGGCAGGGACCGGTCCTCCCGGACGAGCAGGGTCAGCCCGTTGGAGAGAATCTGCCGGGTGACCGGACCCGGGGCCGGGATCGCCCGGGGCGACGCCGGGAACTCCCGGGCACGGGGGAGGATCCGGACCGACGTCGCCCGGGCCGGGTCCAGGTACCGGCGCGCCGCTCTCTGCACGTCTTCGGCGGCGACGCCCGCTATTCCTTCCAGGTAGCGGCGGGAGAAATCCAGGCTGCCCGTGAGCAGGTAGTTCGCCCCCAGGTCTCCGGCCAGACCCTCCGCCGTTTCCAGCGAGTGCAGGTAATCGGTCCGCACGCGCAGGCGCGCCTTCTCCAGTTCTTCCGCCGAGACCGGTTCCTCCGCGAAACTCCGCAGCACCTTCAGAACCGCCTCTTCGGCCTCGTCCTCCCGGCCCGGTTCGCAGACGGCTTCGACCACGAACAGCCCGGGCCAGTACGGAGTGTAGGAGTAGGCGTCCACCGAGTAAACGATCCCCTTTTCCCTGACTTCGCGGAAGAGCCGCGAGCTCCGGCCCCGGCCCGCGAGCAGGGCCAGGACGTCGAGCGGGTAGAGGTCGGGGGAGTGGATGCTGGGGATATGAAACGCCAGCGCCATCCGGGACAGGTCGACGTCCATCGCTTCCGAGGCCCGGCGGGGAGAGAGTTGGCGCGGCTCTTCGGGGATGCCTTCCGCGGGATAGTCCCTCCGGGGAATGTCCTTCATGATCCGTCCGGCGGCCGCGAAGAATTTTTCGGGATCGATATCGCCCGCGCCGATCAGAACCGCGTTGTTGGGGACGTAACGGCGGCGGTAATAGCTTTCCAGTTCCGCGGGCGTCAGCGCTTCCAGAAGTTCGGGGTAGCCGATCACCGGCAACCGGTAGGGGTGCGCCAGGTAAGCGGTCTCCCACATCAACCGGGAGAGCCGGCTGTCCGGCTCGTCCATCTTCATGGCGATTTCCCGGAGGACGACCTTCTTTTCGGTCTCCATCATCTCGGGATCGATTTCGATCCCGAAGACCAGCCGAGTCAGCAGCTCCAACCCCCGTTCCCAGTTTCGGGAAGGCAGGCGGACGTGAAAAACGGTGCGGTCGAAGGAGGTGAAGGCGTTGACGTCCCCGCCCAACGCCTGAACGGCCCGGGGGATTTCGCCGTCGGAGCGGCCTTCGTCCCCCTTGAAGGCGAGGTGCTCGAGCAGATGGGACATCCCCGACCCCGCTCGTTCGCCTTCGAAGACGCTCCCCGCCCTCACCCAGATCTGCAGGGCCGCGACCGGCTCCCCGCGGTCTTCGGCCACGACCGCGGCCATGCCGTTGTCGAGGGTGCGCGAAACCGCGGGGAGCCCCCGTTCGGCGGCGGCCGACGCCGCGGCCAGGACCAGCGCCAGGGAGGGGAGAAGAAACGCCCTCATGACGCTCCGGCCGGACCCGGCTTGAGGAAGGGCTCCTCGAAGGCCTGATAAAAATCGTATCCGGGATGGAAATCTTCCCGGCTGTCCTTATCGGTCTTTCCCATCAAGTCGTTCTCCACCAGGTTGAAAACGATCTCCCCGAAATCGGCGCACCGGGAAACCCCCCAATGGTTGAGCACCTCCCGGCTGAGGGGGCCGTAGGATTCCAGGGCATAGCGGCGGATTCCTTCCAGCAGTTCCTGGCCGGTGACGTGCCGGCGTTCGCCCAACTCCTCGATCAGGAACCCCAGGGCGCCGTTGACGAACAGGTAGGCGTCGATGCGGTAACGGGGGTCGCGGGCGACCACCTCCGATAGTTTTTGGAGGTATTCATTCATGGTCGGATCCGAACATGGCCAGGTAGCGGCGCTGTTCGTCGGCGCTCAGGGACTCGAAATTGGCCTGCTTCAGGGCCAGGTAGGACCCCTCGGCCACCGAGGCCAGAAGTTTGATTTCGCGCATTTCCTGCTCGGCCCGCTCCCGGTGGAAGAAAGTGGAGTCGGTCACGGCCTGGGGGTTGTCGTGGAGAAACCGCTTGAGGAAACTGGTGTCCTCCTTGAGGATCTCCTCGTGCCGGACCAGAAACTCGACCGTCCGGGCCGAATCCAGCAGGAGGCGCAGAAAGCGGATGAAGTCGCGCTCTTCCCGGGTGCCTTCCTCTCCCCTCAGGGCGAACTGGGCGCCCCCGTAGGCGGCCTGAAGGGCTTTGGCCACGGTGCCGATCAACCTCTGGCGGGAATTGAGGGGGCGCCCTTCGAAGGAGAATTTGAGCAGATCGAGAAATTTCCCGTAATAGCGGTCGCGGATGGCCAAGTGGACGGGACGGTTGATGTTGGCTCGGCCCACGCTTCTACCCTCCTTCCGCTCCCCGCCCGCATTCGCGGACGCCGCCGGACGCCACCGCCAGGGCGTGGGGTACGATCGGAGCCAGCAGGGGCCAGCTTTCTTCCACCGCGCGGGGGCTGCCGGGGAGGTTGACGATCAGGGTGCGGCCCCTCACCCCGGCCACGCCCCGGGAGAGAACGGCGGCGGGGTTCTTCCGTCGCCCCTGCGCGCGCAGCAGTTCCGGAATACCCGGAACCTGAAAATCCAGGAGAGGAACGGTGGCTTCCGGCGTGCGGTCCCGGGGAGAGAGCCCGGTGCCCCCGCTGGTCAGGATCAAGTCCGCGCCGGCGCCTTCGATCAGGTCCACGATCTCCCGGGCCAGAGCCTCGGGTTCGTCGGGAATACGCCTGACCGGAAGCGCTTCCCAGCCTTCCCCCTCGGCCAATTCGACCAGGAGCGGACCGGAAAGATCCGGCCTCTCCCCGCGGCTGGCGCTGTCGCTGAGGACCACGATCCCGACCCGGAAACCGTTCATTCCCGTTCTTCCTTATGCTTGGAGACCAGGCGGATTTTTTCGATGATCATTCCTTTATCCACGGCTTTGGCCATGTCGTACACGGTCAAGGCGGCGGCGGCGACCGCGGTCAATGCCTCCATCTCCACGCCCGTGCGGGCGACGGCGGTCACCTCGGCGGAGATCCTGATCCGGGAACGAAGGGGGTCGGGTTCCACCTCGACCTTGATCCGGGTCAACGGCAGCTGGTGGCAGAGGGGAATAATCTCCGCCGTCCGCTTGGCCGCCTGGATCCCGGCGACACGGGCGACGGCGAAGAGGTCGCCCTTTCCCAGACCCTTCCCCGCGGCCAGCTCCAGGGTGGCGGGCGCCACCGCCACCGAGCCGGCGGCCACGGCGGTTCGAACCACGGGGTCCTTCCCGGTGACGTCGACCATGCGGGCGCGGCCGCGGCCGTCGAGATGGGAAAAATCTTCAGACGTCATCTTCGTCATCCTCCGATCGCGGACATCCGTATCGATCCGGAATCCGGACTTGAAACCATGTGCCGAACGGGTTTGGCGGCGACGGCGGCGTCCAGCATCCGGGCGATCTCGCCGTCGCCGGCGCCGGATCTGAGCGCCGTTTTCAGATCCGATTCCTCCTCCGAAAACAGGCACGTGCGCAGCCCGCCGGCGGCGGTCAAGCGCAGGCGCCGGCAGCTGCGGCAGGTATCGCAGGTCAGCGGGGAGATGAACCCCACGGTCAGGTCCCCCGACCTCCAATACCGGGCCGGCCCTCCGCCTTCTATCCCCGAAGCCTCCTCCAGAGGATAGCGCGCGCCGATGATCCGGCGCACCCGCTCGCCGCTTAAAAATCCCGGCGCGGGCCGGCTCCCGGAACCCAGGACCGGCATGAGTTCGATGAAGCGCACGATGAAGCCCCGCCGGCGCGCGAAGTCGGCCAGGGGCAGAATCTCGGACTCGTTGACCCCGGCGACGATCACGGCGTTGAGCTTGATCGGAGCGAAACCCAGCCGGCGCGCGGCTTCGAGTCCGGCCAGGACCAGCCCGACGTCGCCCCCGCGGGTCAAGCGGCGGTAGAGACCGGGATCGAGAGCGTCCAGGCTGACATTGAGGCGCCGCAGGCCCGCTTCCTTGAGCGGGGCCGCCTCGCGCGCCAGCAGGCAGCCGTTGGTGGTCAAGGAAAGGTCCTCGACGCCGGGGACGGCGGCGAGAAGGCGGACGAGCGCGGAAACGTCCCGCCGCAACAGCGGCTCGCCCCCGGTGAGCCGGAAACGGCGGAAACCACGGGCGGCCGCGACCCAAACCACCCGCGCGATCTCTTCGAACCTGAGGATTTCCCGATGTTCCAGCCGCGGCACTCCTTCCGGAGGCATGCAGTAGAGACAGCGCAGCTGGCAGCGGTCGGTGACCGAAATCCGCAGGTAATCGACTTCGCCCCTGGATTTTTGCATACGATTCTCCGCCGGAGAACAGCCTCGGGTTGCGTGTTATGATATTATATCAAATAAATACCGGGGCCGGATACGCCGGAATGCCGCCTCCCCCGAGGGGGCGGCGGCCGCCGCCCCTCAACCCGGGAGCAACAGATGCGACATTCCCAACCGGAAGCGGTCGCCGGTTTGGTAGAATACCAATCCGACGCCGTGGTCAGCAAAACCATCGTCGATACGGCCGCCGGATCGGTCACCGTCTTCGCTTTTGACCGGGGCCAGGGCTTGAGCGAGCACACCTCGCCTTACAACGCCCTGGTCTGCGTGGTCGACGGCGAAGCCGAAATCACCATCGACTCCGTGCCGGTCACGGTCCGCTCCGGCGAACTGATCGTCATGCCCGCGAACCGCCCTCACTCCCTAAAAGCATTAAATAAGTTTAAAATGATGTTAATAATGATACGTTCGTAGCCGAAGAGAACTTTGCACCTGTGAAAAGCAGAGAGCAGAGAACAGAGAGGGAAGAATCCAGAATACAGAATACAGAATTCAGTATTCAGTAGCTCTCAACCGCGCCCCCTGGAGAGCTTTGCACCTGTGAAAAGCAGAGAGCATAGGGCATAGAGGGAAGAATTCAGTATTCAGTAGCTCTCAACCGCGCCCCCTCAATGAGTCCACAGACCTGCCTGCCGGCAGGCAGGTCTGTGGACTCCTCCCTTCGCGAACCCTGAACCCTCTGCCCCCCCTTCATGCTCTTCATGTCCTTCATGGTAGAAAATGCATAGGGCATAGGGCATGGAGCAGCACCACCTCCTCAGACCCTGAACCCCGAACCCTCTCATTCCCCCCCCTGTGTCCTCTGGGGCGAGAAACAAAGGACACCGGGGAAGCCGTCAGTAGGTGTAGATCAGGGCCCCGCTGCTGTATACCTGCTCCTCCAGGGTGCCGTCGTAGACGCTGGCGGTCGAATCCTTGTCCCGGAATTCGAAAATTCTCGAACAGGCCGCACCGCCCTCCAGCCGAAGCGTCAGGTGGTCGGTGATGGCGATATCGAAGACGGGACCGATCAGGATCTGGGAATATTTCAAGACCATGTCGTTGAGCGGGGCCGCTTGGCTGAGGCGGTATTCGTGTCCGACCACCCGTCCCCGCAAACCGATGGTGAACCAGGAATACGCTTCCCAGGAGAAGATCAGGTACTGAGGGAGAACCGTGTCCAGGCTGAAGCCGTCTCCCAAGTCCCACTCCCCACCCAGCGCGGGAAGAAGCATTTCCTCGCCGAAGGAATCGGCGTAATAAAGGCCGCCGTACAGTTTGAGGTCCTCCGCGACCTGCCAGGAGAGGAGAACGCCGCCCATGTAATAAACGTCCTCCCATCCCACGTCCTTCATGTCGCTGTGAATGGCGGGCATAAAGGCCAGGTATGCGCCCCATGCCGACGAAAACTCGGTGTTGACCCCCACTGCCAGGGAGACGGCGTGAAAACTGTGGGGGAGATCGTCGGCTTCCGGAAAATGCATGTCGCCGTAGTCGGTGAAAAGGCCGTTGTATCCGGCACCGAGCACCAGGTAGGTACTCTCCGCCAACGGCAGCGGCAACGCGCCGGCGGCATTGACCGAAGTCAAGCCGACGTTGCCTTCCTCGCTCTTGAGATCGGCGGAGGGCGTATTGTACCCCTCCAGAATCGCGAGCTGGTCGTTTTCCCAGGCGAATCCGGGAAGAGCGACCGCCACGTTCGCCAAGACCGCCACCAAGGCATAACCCAACGATTTTGCCGACACGGTCAACCTCCTTGTTCGCCGGGCGACCGGGAACTCACCCTGGATTCCCGGCTTTTTCCCCTATACAATAACGGTCTTAAGCCCATGCAACAACCGGAAAGAGCCACGGCGATGCTGATAGCGGTGGGGTCGCACAATCCGATCAAGACGGCGGCGGCACGCGCCACCCTGATCCGCCTCTACCCCCGCGCCCGGTTTCTGGAAGTCGATACCGAGCCCGGGGTTTCGGCCTGCCCCCGCAGCGACGAGGAAGCCATCGCCGGGGCCAAAACCCGGGCCCGGCAGGCGAGGGAGAGGGGGCGCGCCGATCTGGGGGTCGGCCTGGAGGGGGGAACGGCCACCATCGACGGAGCGCACATGACCGCGGGCTGGTGCGCTCTTTTCGACGGGGAGCGGTTCCACCTCGGGGGCGGCGGCCACATCGTCCTCCCTCCCGCGGTCGACCGCATGATCGACGGGGAGGGCGCCGAACTCGGAACCGCCATGGACCGCTTGAGCGGGGGGAGCAACACCAAGCAGAAAAACGGAGCCATCGGCATCCTCACCGCCGGCTTGAGTTCCCGGCAACGGGCCTACGAGGACATCATCGCTTACGCTCTGGCTTCCCTGATCTCGGCGGAATGGTACGGAAACCCGGGGGCGGCGGCGCCCCCGGCGGAGGAGGGCGGATGACTTCCCTTCCCCGTTCCCGAAACCACGCCGCGGTCCGAACCGCCCTGAGGGCCGGGGAAGGAAGCCTGGGCCCGAAAACCCGGGCGGCGATCCTGCTGGCGAGCGCGTTTCTGATCGCCCTGCAGACGCTGGCCTCCCTGAGCCCCGACTCCCCGCTCGACCGGAAACGCTACGGGATCAGATGGACTTCCGGCCTTAAAAACCCCTGGGTATACGCGTTCGGACTGCGCTACTGGGGAGTGTTCCCGGTGTACAGCACCTTCGTGCTCGCCGAAGAAGACTGCGGCCGCTTCGGCCCCGAATACGCCCGGCGGGTGCTGAGGGAAGCCGGGGAAAGCCTGCGGATGGAGTACCGCCACACCGCCCGAACCGGAGACTCTCTCAAGCTCTACCTCCCCTGGCTGGCCGGCGCGCTCTTCCGCCAGCCGGTTTCCCCGGCCGCCGTCGGCGAAAGCCTGAAACTTTTCGCCGCCGCCGCCTTTCTCCTGTCTCTTTACTGCCTCCTCTACCAGTTCTCGGCGATCGACCGGCCCATCCTCGGTGCCCTGACGGCCGTCTTCATCGCTTCCTCCGAATTCCAGGCGGTGGAGATCGCCCGGGGGAACGTCTTCAGCTACCCCATCACCACCGCGGTTTTCGCCATCGCCCTGCTGGCCCCCCTCGCATTCAATCTCGCCCGCCGGACCGGAGCGCTCTTGATCCGCCTGGCGCTGTTGGCCGGAATCATCGCCCTGGCCGGGAACATCCGGCCCACGGCCGCCGCCCTCCTCCCGGCGCCGGTGCTCGTCCTCCTTCTCTACCGGCCGCTCCCCCCGCTCCGGCGGGCGGCGGCGGCGGCGGCGTTTCTCCTGCTGGCAGCGGGCTGGCACCTGGGAATCCGGGCGTACTTCGACCACAAATGGGAAGAAGCCGAGTCCTTCGTGCGGGAACACGGGGGGACGCCCTATTGCGGGCACCGAATTCACAACCACGGTTTCTGGCACCCAATCTGGTGCGGTCTGGGGGATTTCGACATCACCCACGGATACGCCTGGCGCGATTGGGAAGCGTGGGCCTACGCGAAAAAGATCATGCGCGCGCGCGGCATCGAGCTGAAAAACCTCGAACCCGCCGCGGAAGGGAACCTTCGGGACGCGGGCGCGTATTTCAAAATCGATACCCACCCCGGCTACGAATCGATTCTCCGCGACAAGGTCCTGGCCGATATCGCCGCCGATCCTTTCTGGTACGGAGGGATTCTCGGACGGCGCCTGCACAAAATCGTTGCCGAATGGCAGGATGTACGGCTCAACCTGGTCGGATGGGCACCGGCCCTTCCCTCTTCGTTTTGGTTTTATCTGCCGGTATGCGTTCTCCTCCTCTTCCTGGGAATGGGAGGCGAACTCAAACTGATTCTGACCGCTTCCTTCACCGGACTGCCGGCTCTGGCGGTGACCACGATCACCAACGCCCAGTATTACTTCATCGGGCATCTGGTCTGCGCTGCGGTCGCGGCGGCCTGTTTAATCAATGCGGGCCTGGCGGCCTGCCGAAAAACGGCGAAGCCACGGGCGCCGGGAGCCGACGGAAGCGCGGAAACCCGCGGACGGGGAGGGCGCCGATGACTCCTGCCCCCGGATACGGCGCCGGGCGCGGACGGGAGTTCGTCCCCTCCCGAGTGGCGGTCGGTTCCCGCAACCCCCTCAAGATCGCCGCGGTGGAGGCGGTTCTGGCGGCGTTCCGCCCCGGGCTGCTGGTACGGGGCGTGGCGGTATCCTCGGGGGTCGCCGCCACTCCCCTCTCCAATCCGGAAACGATCGCCGGGGCCCGGCAACGGGCGCGGCTGGCCCGGGAAGCGACCGGAGACGACTGGGGAATCGGCCTCGAGGGGGGTATGGCGGTCTATGACGGCCGCTGGTTCTCGGGGGTCTGGTGCGTGATCCGGGACGGCCGGATCGAGACCCGGGGGGGCGGGGTCCATTTCGAGCTGCCGCCGGAGGCGGCGCGGCGGATCGTGGAGGAAGGGGTGGAGATGGGAACGGCGATGGACGGACTGGCCGGCATCGAGATGAGCAAACGTAAAATGGGGGCGGAGGGCATCCTCACCCGGGGGTTGATCGACCGAAGCGCCACGTTCCGGACCGCGGTCCGCTACGCCCTGGCTCCTTTCCTCCATCCCGACTGGTACCGACCGGAATGAAAACGCTCCCGCGGCCCTTCTCGGGAACGAAGCTCCGACCCCGCGCCGGGGAACGGGGCCGGCGGTGGCGCGAGGCGGCCGCCGCGGCAACGGTCCTGGCGGCGGCCGCCGCGGCGGGAGACTGGAGTCGCCTGGGTGGCCTTCTCTCCACGCCGGCCCTGGTCGCCGTGGCGGCGGCGGCCTTGGCCGTAACCGCCGGGAAACGGGCCCGTCTGGCCGACGACGACGACGGCATCGATCCGGCGCGCGGGGCGGCGTGGCGCACCGTTCTCGAGGGTTTCTTTCTCGGTTCCTTCACGGGCGCCGCGTTTCCCGTTCTCGTCGGTTTCGAAACCGGCCGGCTCCCCGGTGCAGACGGTTCCCGCCGGGACCCCGCCCCAACTGCGGGCTGGGCGCTGGCCCTGGGAAGCTGGAGCGCGGCGGCCGCCTTGATCTCCGGCTCCGCCCTTCCCCTGCTTCTGCTCCTTCCGGCGGCCGCGGGAGCCGGCGCCGCGCTGCTGCGCACGGGGCCGGCGGCGGGCGGCGCCCGCGCATTCCGAACCGACCGCTGCGCGGTTTCCGCCTTGGAAGCCCTGCTGCTTTCGACGGCGGGCGCGGCGGCGGCGGCGGCCTGGTTCCGGGCCGGGGCGGCGGCGCCGTTCCCGCCGGTCGCGGCCGCCCTCACCGCCGGCCCCCTGGCGGCGGCGGCGGGAACGGCCGTCGGGGGCGGGCCCGGAGTCCGGATTCTGGCGGCGGCCGTGGCGGCCTTGCCCCTGGCGGGCTTTGCCGCCGCCGCCGGGATGGGCATGTCCGTGCTGCTGGTGGGCTTTTTCCCGTGGGCGGCGGGGGGGATACTCTATCTTGCCGGAGGATACCGGCGGAAACGGGCCTCCGGCGCAAGCGGGGCCACAGCCCCAAAGAGGAGACAGCCATGGGCGTAATGCGGAGCAGGGTCATGGTCGTCCCCCGAACCGCGCTCTTCCCGGAAGGATCCTTTCAGGGCTTCCTCCCCGCGGGCGGAATCGATTACGAACGACGGGTGCTGGGCGCCGCCGGATTCCGGGAACGGGCACGCGCCGAAATCTCCGAAGACTGCAAACAGCCGATCGGCTACGCCCTTCTCGTCCGCCCCCGGGTTAAAACGGTATTCGCCTATCGGCGTTCTTCCCGGGACCGCGATTACCCCGAACGGCGGCTCCAGGGCAAATGGTCGTGGGGCCTGGGGGGCCATATCGAGGAAAGCGATTCCCCGGAAGCGAACCCGATCCGGGCGAGCATGCTCAGGGAAATCTTCGAGGAAGTCGGCTTGAAAGCGGTCCGGGAACCGCTGATCCTCGGCTATATCAACGACGATTCCGACCCGGTGGGGAGAGTCCACTTCGGGCTCCTCTACCTGGCGGAAGCCGGGGAGACCGGGACCCTCTCTCTCTCTCCGGAACTGGCCGAGGGAGGATTTTATCCTCTGGAGGAGCTCGAACGGATCGCCGCCGACCCCGACGCGGAAGTCGAACCGTGGTCCCGGCTCTCCCTCCCCCTCCTCCACAAGTTCCGCGGCGGGTGAACTCCCGCCGAAAGCGGTTATTTCCCCGGGGCTTTCCGGGTCTGCTATACTTCTCTTCGGGCTCCGTACCGGGAACCGTTGCAGTATGAACTATTCGGGTCGAATAACCGCGGCCGCGGCGCTCCTGCTCGTTCCCGCCCGCTGGGCGGCGGCGGCGGTGCCGGGCGAAGAAGGCATCGTGGGCCGGATGGCGATCCTGGTTTTCCAGATCGCCCTGATCCTTTTCGCCGCCTGGCTGGGGGGGCAGCTCTTCAACCGCTTCAACCTCCCCTCGGTCATCGGGGAACTGGCGTCGGGAATGGTGATCGGGCCCTATCTGCTGGGAAGCATCGCGCTGCCCGGGTTCGCCCACGGACTCTTCCCCCTGCACGGCGGGTTCCCGGTCTCCCCCGAACTCTACGGCTTCGCCACCGTCGCTTCCATCGTCCTGCTCTTCCTGGTCGGGCTGGAAACCGATATCGATATCTTCCGGCGCTTCGCCGCCGCCGGCTCGGGGATCGGGATCGGCGGCGTGGCCGCCAGTTTCGTTCTCGGGGACCTCACCGCCGTTCTCTTCTCCCGGGACGTCTTCGGCGTGACCATGGGCTTCGCCGACCCGGTGCCGTTGTTTCTGGGCGTCATCTCCACCGCCACATCGGTCGGAATCAGCGCCCGGATCCTCACGGAAAAACGGAAAATCGATTCCCCGGAGGGGGTGACGATCCTATCGGCGGCGATCATCGACGACGTGCTGGGAATCGTCATCCTGGCCGTGGTCCTGGGAACCATCCGCAGCGGGGAACTCAACCTGGGCCAGGCGGCCGTGATCGCGCTTCGCGCCGGCGTGGTCTGGATGGGCTTCATGGTCCTGGGCCTGGTCTTCTCGTCCCGGATCAGCCGTTCCCTCAAGCACCTGGGCGACAAGGTCGCGATTTCCGTGATGGGCCTGGCCCTGGCGCTGCTTCTGGCCGGCATCTTCGAAAAATCGGGCCTGGCCATGATCATCGGGGCCTACGTCATGGGGCTCACCCTCTCCAAAACCGATCTGGCTTTCATGATCCGGGACAACCTCGTCGTCCTCTACCGGTTCTTCATCCCCGTTTTCTTCTGCGTGATGGGCATGCTCGTCAACCCCGGGGACATCCTCGACCGCAGGATCCTGCTCTTCTCCCTCGTGTATTCCGCGGGGGCCATCCTGGCCAAGCTGATCGGCTGCGGACTGCCCGCCTTCTTTTTCGACTTCAACCGCCGCGGCGCCGCCCGGATCGGGATGGGGATGGTCCCCCGGGGCGAAGTCGCCATGATCGTGGCCGGCATCGGGTTGGCCGAGGGCATTCTCGGCCAGGAAGCCTTCGCGGTGGCGGTGGTCATGACCTTCGTCACCACCCTGGTGCCTCCCCCCTTCTTCGCCCGGATGTTCGATTCGGCGGCCGCCGGACTGCGCCGGGAGATCAGTTACAAACCGGAGCGGGAACACCTCTCCTTCTCCGTTCCCAACCCGGAGACGGCCGACCTGCTCATGGACAAGATCCTGGGCGCTTTCCGCCTGGAAGGGTTTTTCATCCACCGCCCCGACCTGCGCCGGCAGGTGTTCCAGGTCAGGAAGGACAGCACCTTCATCACCGTCCGGCAACTCCCGGGCCGGATCGAATTCGACTGCCGCCGGGAGGACCTCGCCTTCGTCCACACCCTGGTCTACGAGGTCCTGGCCGAACTGGAGCGGCTGATGCGCCACCTGCAGGGGATCTCCGACCGGGAGAAGATCGGCCAGGAGATCTTCAACCCCGCCACCTGCCCCCTGGTCCCCAACGGCGAACGGGGGAAGCTGGCCCGCTATTTCCGGCCGGAAACGGTCACGGCCGATCTTTCCGGGAAAACCAAGGAAGAAGTGCTGGAGGAACTGCTGGCTCTTTTCGTCCGGGCCCGGCTGCTGGAACCGGCCCGGGAGAAGAACGTTCTCAAGGAGCTCATGGAGCGGGAAAAGGACATGTCCACGGGCATGCAGGAGGGCATCGCCCTTCCCCACGTGCGCACGGCCGACGTCGACCGGATCGCCTGCGCCCTGGGGGTGTCCCGGAAGGGGGTCGACTTCGCGGCGCTGGACGGCAAGCCCTCGCGGATCTTCATCGCCACCCTGATCCCGGCGGAATCGCCGGAGCCCTACCTGCAGCTTATGGCCGGAATCGGCCAGTTCCTGGCCAACCCCGACAACCGCAAGCGGCTCCTGGCCTGCCGCACCGACGAAGAACTCTATGAGATCATTCGGCTCATTTAGTGGAGCGGCGGCGGCGGCGCTGGCGGCGGCCTGGCTGGGGACGGCGGCCGCCGCCGAAGTCGCCGTCGGCGTCCGCGACGGGCTCTACACCGTCGAAGCCGAGAACGCCCCCCTGGGAGAAATCGTGCGCGCCCTGGCGGAACGAGCCGGGCTGGAGTGCCGCCTGTACGGGAACCTCTCCCGGCCGGTGACGGCTCAGATCGAGTCCCTCACCCTGGAGGAAACCCTGCAGCGGCTGGGCGCCGCCTACGGGATCGTCTACCGCCGCGGCCCCGGCGAAGAGCCGGTCCCGGTTTCCCTGGCGCTGCTGCAGGACCGCCGGGGCCCCTCCCCGGCGCCCCGCTGGACGCGGACGCTGGAGTATGGGAAGGACCCGCAGGGAGTGGGGGTGCTCGACCGGCCCGAGACCGAACGCCGGGGGCCGGAATCGTTCGCGGTCGGACCCGACGGAAGCGTCTACCTCTGCGACACGGTCAACGGGCGCATCCTGGTCGTCCCCCCGGCCCCCGGAGCGCTGCGGGAATTTCCGGTGCCCGGGACCCCGGTCGACGTCGCCTGCTCGGAAGATGCGATCCTGGTCCTGGAAGGGAGAACGGGCGCGCTTCTGAGCTACGCCCCCGACGGCACGCTCCGGGCCGAGCAGCTGATTCCCCCGGACGTTCTCCGGGAACGGATGAGCCTGGAGAGCGGACCCGACGGGCCCTTCATCCGGACCCGGGACGGGGAGGAGCGGCTTCTGGACCCGGCCCGGAAGCCTCCCGTGTCTTCCCTTCCGGCAATCCAGGCTCGAATCGGAAAGGGAGGGACCGCCCTGATCTCCTGGAGCGAGGGCACGGACCGGCGGGAGGCGGTGTTTAGGACCGGACGGATTCTCTCCGTGGCCCCCCTGGGCCGCGACGGCGGAGGCAACCTCTACATCCAGGTCGAACGCGCCGGGGAAGGGGGGAGCGGGGTGGACCTGGGGGTTATGAAACTCTCTCCGGAGGGAGCTATCCTTGATTCTCTGGATCGAATCCCCAATAATTACGGCAACTGGACCGCCCGTCTCCTCGCCCTCGGACCCGGCGGAGAAGTCTGCCAGGTTCTTCCCGGCCCCGACCGGGTGGCGGTCAACTGCTGGAACTGGCGCCGAAAGACCGAGGAGCCCGAACTGCCGTGAAAAAAAACATCGTTCTTTTCCTGGCCCTGCTCTGGACGAGGCCGGCCCTCCCCTGGTCGGGGGAGACCTGGGGGGACACGACCCGGGGCGAGATCGTGCGCCGGGCGGAGATCATGATGGACCTGGTCTGGTCCCCCCACCGGGCCGTCCGCAACTACGGCTACCCGACCGAGGTCTACCACACCTTCAACTCCTATACCGACTACACCGGCCTGGCCTACTCCCAGAACAACCCCCAGGAAGACTGGTCCGAATTCACCGCCGCCATGGAGGCGCTCGAGTTCAACTCCGGCAGCACCGTGTACGTCACCGCCTCCTCCCTGAACATGCGGGACGGCCCGGGAACCGGGTTCAGCGTTCTCACCACCCTGGTCGAGGGCTCGACCGGGACGGTCCTCTCCGACTTCAACAACGGGACCCAGCCGGCCGGGAGCAGCTTCCACTGGTACTGCACGCAGTTCTCCGCGCAGACCGGATGGTGCGCGGCCTGGTCCGACTCCGCCGATTACCTGGCCCTCTACGACACCGCCGGCTATTCTCCGGGAATCGGCAACGACTGCTCCGGTTTCGCCAGCATCTGCTGGACCCTTCCCTCCCGCTATACCACCGTCACCTTCGAAACCGACGCCACCAGCGCCGGCGGTTACGTCGACAGCCTCGGCAACATCGGGGATTGCGCCACCGCCGGGTTGATCGTCGGGGACGCCTGCGACAAGTCCGGCAGCCACATCATCCTCTTCAACCGGGACCTGGGCGGGGGCCAGATGGAGTCGATGGAACAGACCCCCTGGACCGCCTACCGCAGGACCTGGTACTGGTCCTCCCTCGCCGACTACCGCCCCATGCGGCGGCGGCAGCTGATCACCTCCCCCACCCCGCCGGTCGTCACCCCCACCCCGGTCCCGGCCACCCCGACTCCCGTGCCCGCCACGCCCGCTCCCACCGCCGTACCCGAAACCCCGACGCCGGCGCCCACGGCCGCCCCCACTTCCAGCCCCGTTCCCAGCCCGACGGCGGTCTGCGCCGAGGTCCTCCCGATCGCGGAGGGCTTCGACGGCTTCGACGCCGGGACCCGGCCCGACTGCTGGACGTTTTCGGGATGCGACGCCGACTCCGACACCTACACCTCGTCCGGCAACTACGGCCAGGCCGTCCCCTCCCTCAAGCTCGACCTAACCGGCGACACCGTCACCACCCCCTCGTTCGAGGAGGCCCGGCGGCTCTCCTTCTGGTTCAAGGGGGTCGGCGTCGACGGCACCAGTTCGCTTCTGGTCGAGGAACGCTATGCCGGGGCCTGGCGGACGTTGACCGACCTGCAGGGAGGGCTTCCCACCACCGGCACCGTCCGCACCTTCGCCCTCGATCCGGCCACGGCGCAGATCCGCTTTGTTTACGACAAGAGCGAGGGAAACCTGGCGCTCGACGACGTCTTCATCGGCCCGACCACCACAACCACAACCACCGTCGCGCCCACGACGACCGCCACCACCGCCGCGCCCACGACAACAACCACGACGACCACCACGACGACCACGACCGCCTTGGCCGGGACCGCCACCCCCACGCCGACCTGCTCCGTTTCGGTCCCCACCCGGACCCCGACCCCGAGCGCTACGCCGACGGAACCACCCACGCCGTCGCCGTCCGCGACGCCGGTTCCGGGAACCCCGACCCCGGCTCCGACCGCCACCGCGGTTCCTGCTTCCCCCACCCCGGTCGAATGTTCCTCCATCGTCGAGGGGTTTGACGGCTTCGACACCGGCACCCGGCCCTCGGGCTGGGAGTTCGTCGGCTGCGACCAGGACTCCGACACCTACACCGACGCCGG
>ERZ795048.619-NODE-619-length-36484-cov-5.728623_pt1 | contig 36484 bp, 29 predicted proteins | sample MGYA00375132_ERZ795048 | MGnify/ENA primary metagenome ERZ795048 (study PRJEB30177, sample SAMN05720225) | activated sludge metagenome | isolation source: Anaerobic digester | place: Hong Kong | collected 2014-12-17 ...
GTTGCCGATGGTTGGCACCTGCAAAACTTTGTTCAGGAAATTGATGAAGTTGAATTTAAGAATTCTCCTAACGGAAATGGTATCTTCTCCTACACTTCCTATTGGAAAAGCCCCAACAAGCCTAACGACCCGTTCATACAAGAGCAAACTCAAGTAAACATCTACCCTCGGCAATTAAATTACCGGCGAATAGACTTTACCATTCAACTGAGAGCGCTTGAACATGGATTACAACTGGGAGGCGCCGACAACGAAAAAGGCTATGGAGGGTTTAGCATACGACTAAAAACCAACGACAATACCATTTTTACCGACATTGACAATAACACTATTACACCAACAGAATTGGCCATTGTCTCGGATCGGTTTATTGATATTTCGAACAAAAAACAAAAAAGCGGAGTAAGCATTATTGTTTGGGAACAAAACCCAGGTACCAGCAAATGGATATTGCGACAAGCCAAGAGTGCACAAAATGCGGCATGGCCAGGCCGAGAGCCAATTGAAATTTCGGTAACACAACCTACCGTTTTAAAATATACGCTTATTATTCATAAGGGCAAACGCAAGGCCATTCCCATAAAATATTTGCTAAAAGAAAGCTCAAAATAAGTAAAGCGCCACCAGTTTTCCCGGCGACGCTTACCTCAAAAGTTTAAAAAACTTTTATTGCAACAGTGAACGAACTTTTTCGGAGATGGCTTTGCCGTCGGCCTTACCGGCCAGTTGTTTAGTAGCAACACCCATCACTTTGCCCATATCTTTCATACCGGAAGCACCGGTTTGTTCAATTATCTGTTTAATTACTTTATCCAACTCGTTGTCGGAAAGCATTTCTGGGAGGAATGTTTCGTAAACAGCAACCTGCTCCAGCTCAGCTGTAGCCAAATCGTCGCGCCCTTGCTCTTTGTAAATTGTAGCAGAGTCGGTGCCCTGTTTTGCGAGCTTCGAGATAATTTTGATGGCCTCGGTATCATCGAGTTCATCGGCAGCACCTACGGCTGTTTTAACTTCGAGCATCACTTTTTTAATGTTGCGCAAAGCTTCGAGCCTTACTTTGTCCTTGGCCTTCATGGCCTCTTTAATTCCATTGTTTACATCGTCGAAAATTGCCATAAGCTTTTGTTTTAATCTACATTATCGTGTAAGTAAGTGTTGTTTTCGCTAAAAAAAATATCGTTGTTTTCATCGGTCGAAAGCGAAAAGCGAGACACTTTACGGTCTTCATGCTGATCGTTCTTCCGATTGATTAACCTGCGTTTGTATGCAGGTATTTTTTCGAGGTTTTCAATCTCATCTTCTTCAGAGCCGGCAAAATCGACATTAAATTCAACCTTACGGGCTGCAGGCTCATCGTTATAATTTACATTTGCAGCATTTCCGGTATTTGGGTACAAGCTGTCGAAATCGTCGCTGGGGCGACCATTATCAAAACGTAACGATTCTTGCTTTGGCGGCGGGGTTTTACTGGCCAATGGCCTGTCGGGCTTAGCAGAACCTGCATGTTGCGCAAGCTGATCGTCGAGTGTATGATATGTTTTTTCAACCTTTCGGTTTGCCAGCACCTCGGGAATTGAGCTGGTACTAAAACCGGTTGCAACAACCGTTACGCGAATTTCGTCGCCCAATGTTTCGTCGGCACCATTACCCCAAATTAAATCGGCATCGAAACCGGCACGCGACTGAACGTAGTCGGTTATTTGGCCAATTTCATCCATGGTTATTTCATTCACGCCCGATGTTACGTTTAGTAAAATATTACGGGCACCGTTAATGTTGTTGTTATTCAACAATGGAGAATTAAGAGCTTCCTGCACTGCATCGATAGCACGGTTCTCACCTGTAGCAACCGCCGACCCCATTATTGCCACGCCACTTTGGCGCATTACGGTTTCCACATCGGCAAAATCGACATTGATATAACCATGTACGGTAATAATCTCGGCAATGCCTTTGGCAGCAGTTGCCAATATATCGTCGGCTTTTGAAAAAGCTTCCGAGATGCGGAAATCGCCATACATTTCGCGAATACGTTCATTATTGATTACCAGCAATGAATCGACATGTGCTTCCATTTCCTGAATGCCTTCAATGGCTTGCAATATTCGCCTTCGCCCCTCGTTACGGAAAGGCAGTGTAACAATTCCAACAGTAAGCAAATCGAGGTCGCGGCAAGCTTTTGCAATAACCGGACCAGCACCGGTACCTGTACCACCGCCCATTCCGGCAGTAATAAATACCATTTTTGTTTTTTCGCCAATGGCTTTTTTTACGTCCTCGATATTTTCGTGCGCAGCGTGTTTGCCTACTTCAGGTTTATTGCCGGCCCCACGGCCTTCGGTTAACGACGAACCTAACTGTACTTTGGTATTTACCGGACTATTGGCCAAAGCCTGGGCATCGGTATTGCAAATTATAAAATCAACATCCTTTATACCTTTACGGCACATGTGGTTTACAGCATTGCTTCCACCACCGCCAACACCAATCACTTTAATAATTGCATCGTCGTTAAACGGTATATCGAAATTTGTTAAGATATCGGACTCCATATTTTGTATGTTTTAATTGTTGAGATCGGCACTTTTTTCTTCAAAAAACAAATCGAGCTGACGCTTAAGCCAACTATCTTTTTGAGCTTTTTTATTTCTTTTCTGATTAGGTACCGGTTCGTTTATTTTATTGTTAAGCATTTCGGGTTCGGGTTGCGGCTCATCGTCTTTCAATTCATCGGAAATGAAAAGCCCTTCGTTTTCAACAACGAATTCGATTTTTTCTTCGGGCATTTTTTCTTTTTCCTGAAGAATAGCCGAAGGATTTTTCTTGAAGCCTGTAGCGATTATGGTTACGCTTATTTGATTTCCAAGGTTTTCATCGTAACCATTCCCCCAAATAATATTGGCATCGTCGCCGGCCCTATCCTGCAAATGTTCAATAATTTCACCTATTTCGCCTATTGTAATTTCATCAATTCCCGAGGTAATATTGAGCAATATTTCGCCTGTACCATTAATATCGTTGCTATCGAGCAAAGGCGACTCAAGCGCTGCCTCAACTGCTTTAAGTGCACGGCCTTCGCCTTCGGAAATACCGGTGCCCATAATAAACACTTTGCTGCCCGACATAACTGTGCTTACATCGGCAAAATCGATATTTATATTTCCATGTAGGGTTATAATTTCGGCTATCCCCTTAACGGCTGTTGCCAATATTTCGTCGGCTTTTGCAAAAGCTTTCGAAGCGGGCAAATCGCCATAAATAAGGCGAATTTTTTCGTTGTTTATCACCAACAAGCTATCAACATGTTGCTGTATTTCTTCAATTCCGGCCAAGGCTTGGTTGTAGCGTTTGTTCCCTTCCGACCTTGACGGAACAGTGACCACAGCAATGGTAAGAATATCGAGCTCGCGGCATAAACGCGCAATTACAGGTGCGGCACCAGTACCGGTACCACCTCCCATGCCGGCAGTAATAAACACCATATCGGTGTTGCCTTGTAGCAATGCTGCAATTTCGTCGAGGCTTTCTTCGGCAGCCTGTCTGCCCAACTCGGGCATATTTCCGGCACCACGCCCTTCGGTAATTTCACTGCCCAGTTGCACTTGTAAAGGAACAGGGCTGTTGGCCAAAGCCTGTGCGTCGGTATTACAAAGCATAAAGCCAACATCGGTAATACCCTTTTTGTACATGTAATTTACGGCATTACCACCTCCACCACCTACACCTATCACTTTGATTTGGGCAGCACTATTGGGCTCGTTATTGAAATTTAGCAACTCGTTTGTCATAACCGTATGTTTTTAAAATTCGGCATCGTTTTCGTCGTTAAAGAACAGGGAAAGTTTTTGCATAAAAGCTTCGCTATAATTGGTGCGTATTTTTTTCGGTTTCGATTTTTTATTGATTAATTCGTCGTTTTGTGCTTTTTCGTCGCGAACGGCTTTTTTCAACAAGCCAAAAGCAGTTGCAAATTGAGGGGTATCGATTGCTTTTTCGTTTTCAGCAATTATTCCGTTAATAGGTTTACCATCGCGAACATTCAAACCAGTTTTAAAAAGCACCAACTGGCGAATGCCCCTAAGTTTGGCGCCACCACCGGTTACAACTATCCCAGCACCAAGTTTATCGGCATAGCCACTTTTTTCAACTTGGTAATAAACACTTTCGATAATTTCTTCCATGCGTGCCTGAATGATGTAAGCCAGGCTTTTAAACGATATTTCTTTGGGTTCCCAACCGTTAATACCGGGTATAGTAACTACCCTATTGTCGGGCACGTGCTCGCCCATTGCAGCACCATACTGAACTTTAAGCGACTCGGCCTGACGTAAAAGGATGGAGCAGCCTTCACGAATATCGTTGGTTACCACATTCCCGCCAAAAGGAACCATGCCCAAATGCCTGAAAACATTATCGTGATAAATTGAAATTGAAGTGGTACCTCCACCCAAATCGACCACTACAACCCCTGCTTCTTTTTCGTCGTCGGTTAAAACGGCTTCGGCAGCTGCTACGGGGTTTACCACACATTTCACCATTTCGAAACCGGCTCTTTCAACACTTGTTTTGAGTACCTTCTCGTAATTTTCGGGGCCAACAATCAAGCGGTATTGTGCAAGCAGTTCGGTGCCGGTAATTCCAATGGGGTTATTGATACCAGTTTCGCCATCGACACTGTACGATTGATTGATGACATGGTAAATTTTCTCTCCTTCGTTGAGCGGTGTTTGCCTTGCTTCGTCGAAAAGTTGACGAACATCGACTTTCGATATAATCTTACCAACTTCGATTTGCTTGGTTAGCTTACGCTCAACCCTATGCAACTGATGACCGGCTACGTTAACGTATAATTTTTTAACGGCAATATTCAACTCGCCACGCGCCTTATCAACTGCTTTTTTAATGGCTTGCGCCACTTCTTCAACATTAATAATTACACCACGACGTACGCCCGATGAAGCTACTATTGCGTGGCCAACAATCTCGATTTTATGCTCACCCGAGTCGCGTCCCAACAAACATATTATTGTGTTGGTTCCAATATCGACTGCTGCAAAAATGTTCCGTTCACTCATTGTTGCAATTTTTTGTTCTGTTCAGGTTATTTGAGGGTACAAACTACCTGGTTATTATATTTTAAATTCACTGTTTTGTATTTATCAAAATCGGTTTTGGCAAACCCTTTTGTGTAAACCAGCTTCAAATTCCGAAGCTTCTGTTCAATATTTTCGGGGTACCCAAATTCAATTTGATGATTGCCCACGCGAGGCACCAAAACCAGCTCGCCCCCTTGTTTTACATGCACTTGCATAAATAACGACTGCCAAAATTTGTCGCCATTGATGTGGTTCACAAATGGCAAAATGGTTTTAGTAAGCACCGAATCGGGGCACGAGCCTGACACAACCATTACTTTTTGGGTATGGTGCAACGAAACGGGTAACTTTTTCCCAAAAGCATTTAAATAAAAGCCCCCTGTTTCGTCCACCACCCTTAAAACGGGGGTTTCCTGAATTATTTTAATAACAATTGCCCCCCCGGCACGCACAGAATCGCCCAAAGCATATCCTTTGTAAACTTCGGCTTTCTTCACCCATGCATTTTCCTCAATTTTATCCTCAATTTGCTGAATATCAACCGTATCAAGCGATGCATGGTACAAAGCTTTAAAATTGCGCGACACAATATCTTTTATTTCTTTTTCGCTTACAAATCTGTAATCATCTGCGTATTTAACCTGAATATCGTTTACCGCCAAAGCCTTCCATTCGGCATGGGTAAACCCAAGCGTTACAGTTATAAAAGCCAGCACAAACACAAGTGATGCAAAACGTATGATCAGTTTTTTATTCATTACGGGTTCAGTTTAGCTGTTAATAATTCACTGATAGGTTCTACCAGGCGATCGATATTTCCTGCGCCTAGAGTGATCAAAACATCAAAATCGTTATCGCGTATAAATTGTGGCACCTGATCGATGCTCATCAACAACTTATCCTCCAGTTTCATTAAATCGTAAATCATTTTTGAAGTCACACCAGGCATCGGTAATTCTCGTGCCGGATATATATCGAGAATAACTGCTTTATCGAGCAAATCGAGGCTTGCAGCAAAACCCTCGGCAAAATCGTTGGTTCGCGAAAATAAATGAGGTTGAAAAATGCCACACACTTTTTTCCCGTTGAACAGTTCTTTAACCGATTTAATAGTGGCTTCGAGCTCACGCGGATGATGGGCATAATCGTCGATATAAACCACTTTATCGGTTTTAATACGCACATCGAAACGGCGCTCGACACCTTTAAATGTTGCAATGGCTTTGCAAACACTCATGGGGTCAGCTCCGGCTAAAATTGCCACCGAAGCTGCGCCAATCATATTTTCGAGATTAACCCTACCCGGATAGTTCATCACAACATCGTTAATAATCATGTAAGGTGTGTGAAAATTAAAACGGTAGGAGCCATTTTCAATTTTAAGTTCGCTTATATAAAAATCAGCCTTTGAATTTACAGAATAACAAAGTGGGCTGACATTACAAGGCATTAAATGCATCAGGTTTACCCTTTTATGGAACAACACTTTACCATCGGGCACAATATTGCATACAAATAGAGCAAAAGCTTCGCGCAGCTTATCGAAAGTACCGTAAATATCGAGATGATCGGGATCGACTGCCGTAACCACACTGATTGACGGGTGCAAATAAAGAAACGACCTATCGTATTCATCTGCTTCGGTAACAACCAAGTTACATTCGGGGCCGGGCAAAACCAAGTTCGACTCAAAATTATTCGATATTCCGCCCAAGAAAGCCCCGGCCTGGTTTCCCGACTGGTGCAACAAATGAGTAATCATTGTCGATACCGAGGTTTTACCATGTGTGCCTGCTACTGCAATGCAAAAATGGTTATTGGTTAGCATGCCCAACAACTGACTGCGCTTAACCATTTTAAACGACCGGCTTTGGAGTGCCCGCAACTCGTTAAGGTTGTCGGGCACTGCCGGCGTGCGTACTACCAAAGTATTGGCAGGTACGAAACTATTTGGTAATTGATTGATATCGTCGGTGTAATGCACGGCTATGCCTTCGGCTTCAAGTTTTTTGGTTAGGGGCGAAGCGGTAAGGTCGTAGCCAGCAACATTTTTGCCCATTGCTTTTGCATAACGGGCAAGGGCACTCATGCCAATTCCTCCTATTCCAAGGAAATATAAATTCGATATGGTGTTAAAGTCGATCATTATTTATTTGCCAATGTTAGAATTAAGTCAACAATATCGGATGCTGCATTGGGTTTTGCCAATTGCAGGATACTATTTGAGAGCTTAGTAAGCTCATCATCGTTTTCAATCAAGTTTATGGCTTTTGGGATGAGTACCGAAGGGGCGTCGGTATCGCTAACCATAACTGCCGCGTTTTGATTGACTAAAGCTTGTGCGTTTTTTGTTTGGTGATCCTCGGCAACATTAGGCGAAGGAACAAGTATTGTGGGGCATCCCATTAGGCACAACTCGGAAATAGTGCCTGCACCAGCCCTCGAAACTACCAAATCGGCCACAGCATAAGCCAAATCCATTCGCGATAAAAATTGGTGAATATGAATATTATGCAACGACATACCTGTGGTAGCTTGTAATACTTTATCGTAATAAAACTTACCAGTTTGCCAGATGACCTCAACATTACTGTTTTTAAGCAGATCGATGTTTTTCAAAACGCTATCGTTAAGCGTTCGGGCGCCTAAACTGCCCCCTACCACAAGCAGTACTTTTTTTCCGCTTTCGAGTTGATAAAAGCTACGGGCTTCGTCGATTTTTGTTTTGCCCTGCAACAGCTCTTTTCTCACAGGATTTCCGGTGTAGACGATTTTCCGGGCCGGAAAATACTTTTCCATATTGTTGTAAGCAACACAAATTTTGTCCACCTTTTTGGCCAACCACCTGTTGGTAATTCCGGCATAAGAGTTTTGTTCCTGAATTAAGGAGGGGATTTTTAAATTGCTCGCCATACGTAATACGGGGCCACTGGCATAACCGCCTACACCCACCACAACATCGGGTTCGAATTGCTTAATCACCCGACGCGCACGCCGCAAACTTGCAGCCAGTTTAAAAAAGAAACTTACTGTTTTAATTCCCGGTTTGCGGGGAAATCCCATAATGGGTAAACCAATTATTTTGTATCCGGCAGCCGGCACACGTTCCATTTCCATACGCCCATCGGCTCCCACAAAAAGGATTTCGCTATTGGGAAGCCTGTCGCGTAATTCGTTGGCAATTGAAACGGCCGGGAAAATATGTCCCCCGGTACCGCCACCGCTAATTATTATTTTTAGTTTATCGTTCATATATCCATATTAATCAATAGCACCAACCTCGGCAAAAGCCTGATCTTCGTCGGGAATAAGATTTGCTTGTTCAACCAATGGTTTGTTGCCACTTTCTTCTTGTTTATTCTGATAACTAGCCCTAAGAATAAAACCTATCGACATGGCCGTGAACAAAGTTGAAGTACCGCCCATGCTCACCCAAGGCAGTGTTTGCCCGGTTACCGGCAATAAGCCAACCGAAACGCCCATGTTAATGAGTGCCTGCATTACCAACATCGACGAAAGGCCCGTAACCATAAATGCAGGGAAAGTACGCCGGCTTTGGTTGATAATTATTGCAGCCCGACTTGCAAAAATGAAATAGGCCAGAATGACAAAAAAGCTGAACCAACCATATTCTTCAACTAAAATGGCAAAAATGAAATCGTTGTATGCAGCAGCCATATAGTTGCGCACTTCGCTTCCACCGGGACCATTGCCTAAGCGTCCGCCACGAAAAATTGCCATCTCGGCATAATCGGCCTGTGTCATTCCAATTTCTGAGTTCGGGTCGCCATGTATATACCTGTCGATACGGTTGCGCATGGTATCGATACGCCCCAAATCGACAACTCCGGCCAAGAAATAAAACATTACCGCTACCATTATGCCTGCGCCAAAAGTAACCATCAAGTATTTTAAAGGCACCCTGCCAACAAACAACAGAATAATTACAGTAGCAAAGAGCAAAGCTGCTGTTGAAAAGTTAGCCATTGATATTGCTAAACACACAATACCACTCACCCCCATTATCCATAGAAATGTTTTACGCGAAGGTTTATGTTCTTTATCCTGATTATTGGCAAGCAAACGCGACACAAACAACACAAGTGATATTTTGGCCAACTCGGCAGGTTGAAACGAAAGCGGTCCAAGGCTGAAAGTACGCCCGGTAGCGTCGGAACCAATATTCAACACCAAGGCAACTATTACAAAAACAAAAGAAATACCCAATAATATTGGCGAAAAAATCGACATATATTTTACCGGTACAAAGTTGACCACTAGCACAATAACACCAAAACCTAAAAACAACATGATAAACTGTTTCATTAGATAAAAAAAGGTATTACCGCCCATTTGCCTGTATGCAAGCGAGCCGGTTGAACTATAAACAATTAGCAACGAAAAAAACGACAGGATAATCAGAACCATCCAAATGCCGCGATCGCCTTTCAGTATGTCGAATATTTTATTCATTTATTGAACTGTTTACAGGTTTCGGACCGCTTCTTTGAACTGTTTTCCACGGTCTTCGTAATTATTGAACAAATCGAAACTGGCACAAGCCGGCGACAACAAAACAACATCGCCCTTTTCGGCCATAAAGTAGGCCGATTTAACAGCGTGCTCCATACTCGATGTTTCGATTATTTCAGGCACAATGCCACTGAAAGCATTTACAATTTTTGCATTATCGACCCCCAGGCAAATAATAGCTTTAACCTTATTACGTGCCAGATCGAACAATTCGCTATAGTCGTTCCCTTTGTCAACACCACCTACTATCCAAACAGTTGGCTTAGCCATTGACTCGAGTGCGTACCATGTTGAATTGATGTTTGTAGCTTTCGAATCGTTAATAAATTCGATGCCATGAACCGACAAGTATTTTTCGAGTCGATGTTCGACACCGCCAAAACCGGTTAAACATTCGCGAATAAACTCGTTTCTGATTCCTGCTATTTTACCTATAATGGCGGCTGCCATTGAATTACAGGTGTTGTGCTTGCCTTGTAAGGCCAAATCGTAAATCGACATTTCAAATAGGTTTTGGTTAACATTTACTTTGATTGTATGATCGATTACACTTGCCCCCTGTTGGTTTTCAGCAGGTTGAAGGGTAAATGGAAACATTTCTGATTTTACACGACGCTTGTTCACTTCGTCAATAACAATTTGATCGTCGGAGAAAAAGATAAAAGCATCGGCCGATGTTTGGTTTTGAATAATGCGGAATTTCGAATCGACATATTCCTGCATGTTGTAATTATAACGGTCGAGGTGATCGGGGGTAATGTTCATCAGCACAGCAATATCGGCCTTAAAATCGAACATGCCATCGAGCTGAAAGCTGCTTAACTCAATTACATAATGGGTAAAGCTTTCGGTGGCAACCTGGCGGGCAAAACTGGTTCCAACATTGCCAGCCAAGCCAACTTTAAAACCAGCCAACTTAAGCAATTCGTAAGTTAGCATGGTGGTAGTAGTTTTTCCGTTACTGCCTGTAATACAAATTTTTTGCGCATTTGTATATTTTCCTGCAAATTCAATTTCAGAAATAATACGAATGCCTTTTTCAGTAATTTTTTTGATAATTGGAGCTTTTTCGGGTATGCCGGGGCTTTTCATCACCACATCGGCATTCAGGATATGCATTTCGGTATGCGTTCCTTCTTCAAAAGCAATGTCGTTTTCAATTAGCTCGTTTCGATATTGCTCTTTAATCGAACCAAAATCGGAAACAAACACATCGAAGCCCTTGGCCTTGCCTAAAATGGCAGTGCCCACACCGCTTTCGCCTGCACCTAATATTACCAAACGTTCTTTCATTAACGTACTTTAAGTGTTATAATACTGATAATGGCCAGCATAATGGCTACAATCCAAAACCTGGCAACAATTTTCGATTCGTGATACCCTTTTTTCTGGTAGTGGTGATGAAGCGGCGACATGAGAAAAATACGACGTCCCTCGCCAAACCTTCGTTTTGTATATTTAAACCAACTCACTTGCAGTACAACCGAAAGATTTTCGACCACAAATATTCCACAGAAAATAGGTATCATTATTTCTTTACGGATAATGATTGCAAACACAGCTAAAATTCCACCAAGGGCAAGGCTTCCGGTATCGCCCATAAAAACTTGGGCAGGAAAAGCGTTGTACCAAAGGAAACCTACCGTTGCACCAATAAAGGCTGCTACAAACACCGACAGTTCACCAATATTGGGTATGTACATGATGTTCAAATAATCGGCCAACATAATGTGGCCACTAACATAAGCCAGCGCTCCAAGTGTTGCCCCGCTTATGGCGGTAGTTCCGGCAGCCAAACCATCGAGCCCGTCGGTAAGGTTGGTTGCATTCGACACCGCTGTAATTATAAAAATTACGATAAGTGCATACAAAATCCACACGGCTGTATCGTGCCAGTTTTTGGGCAAGAAACTCACCAGAACACGATAATCGAGTTCCTGGTTTTTCACAAAAGGAATGGTGGTTTTGCTCGATTTAACATCCTGGGTCAAATATGATATTTGTTGCTGACCGGTTGATTCGTTCACCTCAACTTGGGTGATGAACTTGCCATTTTCGTCTTTAATTTTTTCACGCACCAACACATCGTCGCTAAAATAAAGTGTTCCAACCACAATTAAGCCCAACGATATTTGCCCTAAAATTTTAAACTTACCTGCAAGTCCTTTTTTATCTTTCAAGAAAACCTTAATGTAATCGTCGATAAAGCCGATCAGCCCCAGCCATATTGTTGTAATAATCATTAACCAGATGTAGGTATTGTCGAGACGGGCAAACAATAATGTAGGAATCAGTATTGATGCAATAATTATTAAGCCCCCCATTGTAGGTGTTCCTTTTTTCTGAAGTTGCCCTTCGAGACCTAAATCGCGCACCTCTTCGCCAATTTGTTTGCGTTGCAGAAAACGAATAATCCGCTTACCAAAAACCATTGTTATTACCAACGAAAGTATTACAGCAGCAGCAGCCCTGAAGGTGATGTACTGCATAATGCCCAGCCCGGGAATGTCCCAATGTTTTATTAATTCGAAGAGGTGATACAACATAGCAATACGTTTTAAATTATTCCAAAAGCTTTTTTAATTTCTTCCCTGTCGTCGAAGTGATGTTTCACCCCGTTAATTTCCTGATAATCTTCGTGCCCTTTTCCTGCAATTAGTATGATATCGCCCGGCTGAGCCAATAATGCAGCCGTTTTAATGGCTTCGCGCCTGTTTTCGATAACCAAAGTATTTTTGCGGCTCAAAGCATCAACACCTGCTTCCATATCGGCAAGTATATCGGCCGGATTTTCGGTACGCGGATTGTCGGAAGTAAGAATCACCTTGCTGCTAAAACGACAAGCAATGGCAGCCATTTTTGGGCGCTTGGTTTTGTCGCGATCGCCCCCGGCACCTACAACACAAATCAATTGTTCGTTTTTGGTACGCATGTTATCGATAGCAGTAAGCACATTTTCTAGTGCATCGGGGGTATGAGCATAATCGACAACAGCATAAGCGCCAAGAGTTGACCGAATTATTTCAAAACGGCCCGAAACAGGCTTAAGCACACTCAATTGCACCAACACATCATCGGCATTAAAACCTAAAAGCACCGCTGCTGCATAAACGGCCAAGAGGTTATAGGCATTAAAACGGCCAACAAAATGTGTCCACACTTCGTTACCGTTGATATTCATGAGTGTTCCGTCGAAATGTGCTTCAATAATTTTGGCTTTAAAATCGGCCAATGTTTGAAGCGAGTAGGTACGTTTGCTTGCTTTTGTATTTTGAAGCATCACCATACCGTTTTTATCGTCGATGTTGGTTAGCGCAACAGCTTCGGGCTTTAACTGATCGAAGAATCTCTTTTTAGCATGAATGTATGCACTAAATGTTTGATGATAATCGAGGTGATCGTGAGTGATGTTCGAAAACATGGCCACATCGAAATCGAGACCTGCTATGCGTTGCTGATCAATAGCATGCGAGCTAACCTCCATAAAGCAGTATTCACAACCAGCCTCAACCATTTGATGCATCAACTTATTGAGTTGCAACTGGTCGGGCGTAGTATGGGTCGAATTATAAACCTGATCGTTGATTTGGTAATTAATGGTTGAAATCAAACCAGCCTTATGGCCTAAATTAAGCATCATACGATGCAGCAACGACACGGTAGTTGTTTTTCCGTTGGTACCTGTAATGCCTACCAACTTAAGTTTTCGCGATGGGTTTTCGTAGAAATTTGCGGCCATAATGCCAAGCGCCTGAGCCGTGTCGGGCACCAACAAATAGCTTACATTGGCTGCGAGTTGCGCCGGTAACTGCTGACAAACAACCGCACAAGCTCCAAGGTTGATGGCTTTATCAATAAACTGGTGCCCATCGGTGTGGGTACCTGATATGGCAAAGAAAACAAAACCTTTTTCAACTTTTCGAGAGTCGAAGGCCAGCCCCTTTACTTCTACTTCTAAATTTCCATCAACATTAAGCGTAACTACTTCATTCAATAAATTTTTTAAAATCATAAACTGTTTTCAACTGTTGCAATGGTAAAAATTCAATTCAAATCGAGGTAAACCAACTGCCCGTTCCTGCAATTGGCACCCGGTTCGGGAAACTGCTTGAGCACCTTCCCCACGCCTTTCAATTTTGCTTTCATGCCTGCCTTTTCAATCAAGAAAATAGCATCGGAAGCACCCATTCCCAACACGTTGGGCATTTGGTTTTTTACAAGCCTGCGTGGCTTTAGCTCAAGCTTTTCGCCTTTAGGCATGGCATAAATAAAATCGGCTTCATTATCGGCCAAACTGGCCTCGATTCCCAGCTCGTTACATACCAACATGGTTTCGTTCACTAATCCGTTGAATATGTTAGGAGCTTTAACTTCTATATTTTCAGTATTTTGTTCATTTTCGCTTATATCGAGTGAGAGGTCGGTGGCATAAACGCAATCGGCTATTTCGCGGAAAACAGGACCAGCAACCGAACCACCATAAAAGGCACCTTTGGGTTCAGAAATAACCACCATGCAGGAATACTTGGGCTTATCGGCCGGGAAATAGCCTGCAAACGAAGCCCTGTACTTGCGGTGCGAATACCCCGATTGCAGGTCGAGCACCTTGGCCGTTCCGGTTTTACCCGCAAAACTGTATTGCTTGCTTTTCAAATTGCGTGCGGTACCTCTTTCAACAACCCCTTCGAGTAATGCCTGTACTTTTCCCAATGTTTCTTTCGAACATATTGAATTCTTGATTACTTCGGGCTTAAACTCTTTTATTCGTTCGCCATTATTGCTTATAGCCTCAACAAACATTGGCTTCATCAGCTTACCGTTGTTGGCCACTGCATTGTAATAACTCAATAATTGTAAAGGCGAAACTTGCAACTCGTAACCATGCGAAATGTAAGCCATAGAAGTACCCCACCATGTTTTATCGGTTGGATATTTTATGTACGGCGATGCTTCGCCCCTAAACCCGAGCCCTAAAGGACGGTTCAAACCTAAATTGTACAAACGATCGATAAAATCTTTTTCGCGACCTTTGAAATAATGATCGACCATTTTGGCGATACCCACATTCGACGAGCGTTCGAAAATTTCGCGAAAACTCATTTCGCCATGATGCCCGTGGCCATAATCGCTATCGTAAATGGTTTTATCGTAAATGCGCCATTTTCCATCTTCAATGTCAAAAACATCCGAAGTATCGGCTTTTGAACCTTCGAGTGCGGCTATGGTTGTGAGCAACTTAAAAGTTGATCCGGGCTCGGTGCAACCTTCGTGACCTATTGCATAATTATATATTTCGGTGTAGTTTCCGTTTTGAAGCCCCAAATTTACAATTGCCCTTATTTTGCCGGTATTCACCTCCATTAAAATTGCAGTTCCGTATTCGGCATTACTTTTCACAAGTTGCTTACGCAAAGCATTTTCAACAACATCCTGTAAATAAATGTCGATGGTGGTTACAACATCTTTACCTGCCTCGGGCTCAACGGTACTAATATTCACCCAACGACCCGACAAGTTTTGGCGCAACAAAACACCTTCTTTTCCCCGCAAGAAACCTTCGTACATACCTTCGATGCCCGAAATACCCACACTGCCGTGCAAGCCTCCAAAAGCACCTTTATTCATTATACCAATAGTACGATAGGCCAAACTTCCGTGCGGTGTATATCGAACATATTCTTGTTCAACAATAAAGCCTCCCTTGTATGCTCCCCTGTTGAATATTGGGAATGATTTAACACGTTGTAGCTCATCGTAATTAATTTTACGTGGATGCACCAGATGGTAGCGGGCACTTTTTGCATAAGCCTGCTGTAATTGCTTTTTAAATTCCCACCGCGAACGATCGGGGAAAACCTTTGTCAATTCGGCAGCAAGGTTATCAACTTCTTTATTGAACACTTCCTTAACGCCCGGTGCTCCCAAATCAAACCTTATTTCGTAAAATGGCACCGACGAAGCCAAAACCCGCCCGTTGGTACTTAAAATATTCCCCCTGTTGCCCTGAATAATTTCGGTTTTATTTTCAAGCATTTTAATTTGGCCTTCCCATTTATCGGCACTGGTAAACTGTATGTAAACAATGCGTCCGGCAATGGCCAGCGAAAACGCAAGAGCCACTGCCAAAAACAGTGCATAACGTGCCAATATGATCCGACGCAAATCCATTTAATCTTTCACTTTAATTTTTTTTGGGACCCTTTCGGGTTGTTTCAACCCCAGCCCCTTATCGTTTACCCTGCGCAATACTTCGGAGTAACGGTTCATGTTCATCAACTCGGCTTCGATTGTTGCTGCTTCGGAACGCAATTCTTTAATTTCCTCTTCGACAACAACCATTTGCCTTAGAATTTTTTCACCTTTAAACCGGTTCGATATAATTAATAGACCTAAAAAAACAAGCAGTCCTAAAATGGGCAACCAACGCAGCACTTCTTTATTTAAGAATATGCTACCCAGCAATACCTGCCTTACTCCAACCTTCTTTTTATTTTGCTTGTTTACGTCCATTATATTTTTTCAGCTATACGTAATTTTGCACTTCGTGCCCTTGGGTTCCGGGCTATCTCTTCGCTATTGGGGGAAATAAATTTTTTACCCACCGAATTAAATTTCAATTTGATATTTCCAAAAAAATCTTTTTCAACATCGCCTTCAAAATCGCCTCTCTGAATAAAATTTTTCACCAAACGGTCTTCAAGCGAATGATAACTGATAACCACCAGTCGGCCACCAGGTTTCAGCATCAAGTAAGCATCGTTCAAGAATGATTTTAAAACATCGAGTTCGTTGTTTACCTCAATGCGAAGCGCTTGAAAAACCTGCGCCAGAAACTTATTACTCATTTTCTGTGGCACCAGCCCCCTAACAACATCAACCAGCTCGCCGGTTGTACTTATGTTTTTGTTTTGCCTTGCAGCAACAATTACCGACGCTGCTTTGCGGGCATTGTTCACCTCGCCATATTCGCGCAAAATGCGGAACAAATCGTCTTCGGAATATGTGTTTACCACATCGGCAGCAGTAAGTTTTGCTGTTTGGTTCATGCGCATATCGAGGGCGCCATCAAAACGGGTTGAAAAACCGCGTTCAGCCACATCAAAATCGTGCGACGAAACACCAAGATCAGCCAATATTCCATCAACCTGTTCGAAACCATAATAGGTAAGGAAATGCTTCAGGTAGCTGAAATTGTGGTGTGCAAAAAGAAAGCGGCTATCATTTGGCACATGAGCCAGCACATCGGCATCCTGATCGAAAGCAACAAGCTTACCGCTTTCAAGTTTTTGGAGTATTTTGGAAGAATGCCCTCCACCACCGAAAGTTACATCGACATAAACCCCATTCGGGTCGATATTTAAACCTTCGATCGACTCGTTGAGCAGAACAGGTATGTGGTAAGTTTCATTCATCAGCTACCAAAATTATTCAAGCCACCACCCAAAAACTCTTCAAACATCCCGGCATAATCATCGTCGGGCAACATCACCTTACGGTATTCATTGGCATCCCACAAGCGAATTCGATCGCCTTGACCAGTGAACACAACCTCCTTATCGATACCTGCTTTATCGAGCACCGAATTGGGAATATTGAGCCTGCCATTTTCGGCCACGCTAATTTTCACAAAGCTTTGATAGAATTTGTCGAGCAAACGGCTTTGACGCGGATCGTTCGGATTGAGACGCGAATGGATAAATGCCAGCCTTTTTTCCCACGATGCCGTTGGATACAAATTGACACACTTTTCGTAGGGGTCGGTTTCAGCAACCAACAGCCTATCAAAAGCGTCGCCCAATTCGCGCTTATAGGCGGCAGGAAGCACAACACGCTTCTTGTCGTCGATAGTGGCATTGTATTGACTGGAAAAAACCGGCATATTTTTACTTTAAAATTTACCCCAAAAGTAAAACTTATTCCACTTTATTCCAATATCATTCCACTTTATTCCACATAAAAATCCAAAGAAAACCCAAAAACTTATCAACAATTTGTTTAAAAGCTTTTGGGTTATGTAGTTATTAATTATAAACCGGCAAATATGAATATTGCTTCGAGTAACGCATCATTTGCTCGGTATAGCCTTCGGAATAATCGAGTTGAATATCGGTAATTTGGCCGTTAGCATTAGTAGTTACCACATATACCGGGTTTATAAAACCGCTGTAGGGTGCCAAATTCAGCTTTTGGTATCGATTAAGCACTTCGTTGTGCAAATCGTAATCGATTTTCACAGCATAAGTTTCGATCAAAGACTTAGCCGTTTCAAAATCGCCTTCGGACTTAACACGCTGTATTTCGGCCAAAAAACGGCCAAACAGCTCACGCAATTTTTTGTAATCGTTAATAACAAAGTAAGTTTTGCCGTCGCGTATTTTTTGCTCAATTACGTTATCGGCTTTGCCATTTTCATAAGCCCAACGAGCAATCAATTGGCGGTTACGCATGTGTGCCTGTTCAACATTATCGCCCAACTTGATACGGGTAAGCTGCGTCATTAAACCATTGCGAATGTAGTTGTCGTATTCAGCTTTGTGCGCTTCCATATCGGGTAAAAGGCCAAGCTCTACCATCTTTTCGTCGCCCATATAGTACAAAGCAAATAAATCGGCGCGCGACTCTTCAATTGGTGCACCATAAGCTTTTAACTCGTCGCCGGCCACACCGGGCAACAGTTGACCCGAGCCGTGGCCAAGGCATTCGTGCAGGTCGGTATGTAGGTTATCGGCTTGGAAGCCATATTTGCGGGCGCGGTCAATTTCTTCCTGCGACCATGCAAACTCGTCGAGAAAGCCACTTCCCTTTCCAGCCTCATCGTAAGCATAGGTAATGTTTTCGATGGTAACCGATTTTGATCCATGTTCTTTGCGAATCCAGTCGGCATTGGGCAGGTTAATGCCAATGGGTGTTGCGGGGTAACAGTCGCCACCTAACATGGCAGCGGTTATCACTTTAGCACTTACACCTTTCACGGTTTCTTTTTTGAAGCGTTGATCAACCGGTGAATTGTTTTCGAACCACTGTGCGTTGTCGCTAATGATTTCGGTACGGTGCGAAGCTTCAATGTTTTTGAAATTGACCAAACTTTCCCAACTGGCTTTTAACCCCAACGGACAACCGTAGGTTTCGATAAAACCGTTTACAAAATCGATATGCGAATCCTGGTCGGCCAACCAAGCTACGTTATATGCGTCGAAAGTTTTCAAATCGCCGGTTTTGTAGTAATCAACCAACAGTGAAATTACCTTAGCCTGCTGCTCGTTCTCAGCAACCGACAACGCTTTTTCGAGCCAAAACACTATGCGCTCGATGGCTTCGGAATACACACCGCCCACTTTCCATACTTTTTCGACCAATTTGCCATCCACTTTTTCCAAACGACTATTCAAACCGTACGAAACAGGCTCCTGATCGTTAGGATCTTTCATTTTTGCATAAAAATCTTCGGCTTCGGCTTGGGTAATGCCATTGCCCCAATAGTTGTTGGCCGATGTAGCAATCATATCAACACCTTCGGACTGGTTTACCCTTTTGGCGTCAATTTCGGGATTAAACATTATTGGCAACAGCACTTTAATGATTTCGTTTTTCGATACAGGAAATTTTTCATCATCGATATTTACTATCAAATCTCCAAAATAAGCTTCGTCGAAATCGGGCAAGAATTTATCGGAAGAATAGTGGTGATGAATACCGTTCGAAAACCATACCCTTTTTAGGTAAACTTCGAAAGCTTTGAACTGATCGCTTGAACGGTCGCCCTCATAATGTTCGTATATGGCTTCGAGTGTGCGCCTAATGGCTAGATTGTATTTGTAATTTTGATCGAACATGATGTCGCGTCCCTCGATGGCTGCCTGCGATAAATAATACAGCAACTCCTTTTGTTTGAGGTTTAAATCGTCGAAGCCCAAAACCGGGTAACGAAGAATTTTCAGATCGGCAAATTGCTCAACAAAGAACTGAAAATCGGTGCTTTCAGTTTTATTAGCATCTTTTTCGGAAGTACAACTCATTGTAAATATTGTTATTGAAATTAAAAGTATTGAAACGTGTTTCATATTGCTTAGTTTAAATTTTATGCATTTTTTCTTTCAAAGGTTTTATATAACTATTAGATATTCCATACTTCTCGCGTAGTGGATTGACAATTTGACTATACAAATTTTCTTTGTATGCTTTATCGGCACCACCCGTTTTGTATAGTGCTGCAATATTATCGAACTTTTCGGAATAATTGCTCTTAATAAATTCAAAAAAAACCTTTCGACTTGCTCCACGCAAATACAAAACACCAGGCAACATATAATGAACGCCTACACGTTTTGCTTCTGAACAAAGGTTTTCGATATTCGAATAACCATCTGTAATATGCGGAATTATTGGCATGGTATGAAGCCCGACCGAAGCATTTGTTTTACGAAACTCCTTCAACATGTTAAACCTATCAATGCTTTTACTGCCAAATGGTTCAATTTTTTCGCGGTCGGCTTCATTCATTGTTGTTATTGTTGAAGCAATATTTACGTAGGTTAATTTCGACAGTTCATCAATTAAATCATAATCGCGAAGAATTAAGTTTGATTTTGTTGAGATAATGGCAGGTGTTTTATATTTGATCAATAGCCTCAAAACATCGGGCATTATTTTCATTTTGTCTTCAGCTTTTTGATAACTATCAGTTACCCCTCCAATATTGACAATCTCCCTATTCCACTTTGAACTACTCAACTCTCTATCAAGATGTTCAACAACATTCGTTTTCACAAATACTTTTGAAAAATCTTTTTCGCCCAAATGTTCATGTGAATAAATTGCATAACAATATTTGCAATTGTGACTACATCCGCGGTAAATATTTAAATCCCAGCCATAAGGAATTTTTCGTTTTAATTTATTCAATGCCGACGAGCATTCTATTTCAACAATCATATTATCATTATTGGGCTCTACCATATCAATGTAAGAATAAATGCAATAAAAAATCTTACAGGTTTAATTTAAAAAAAGTCACACCACATCGTCTTTTTTAAGTACCCCTTGTGCCAGCAATTCGCGCACAACGGTCTCGGTCATATCGCTTTTGAACTGAAACTCGTACCTGATATCCATTACATAAGCTTTAAGGCGCATTTTAAGATAGCTCCGACGTTCTTTCACCTCGTTGAAAAACAAAACCACAATAGGTTTTTGCAAATACACAAATGGCGAAACCTGAGCAGCTTCAATGGCAATTTTACGCACTTTATGAGTATCGACATCAATTGGGAGGTACACTTCGGCAACCACCTGGCAATTAAGTTCGCCCGAATTGGCATTTGAAACTGAATTGTTCATTAACTCCATATTAGGAATGGTAACAACCGAATCGTCGGGGGTAACAACACGTGTTGAACGCAAGCCAATTTCGAGCACTTCGCCATAATATTTGCCTGCTTCGATTTTGTCGCCAACCTTAAACGGACGGTCGAACAGCAACATTAAACCGCCAAATACGTTTTTGAGCAAATCTTGTGCAGCCAAACCTACTGCAATGGTAACCGATGCCGAAATTGCAATAAGTGTTTCGAGGGGTGGGTTGTAAATACCTTTTACAATTGCGAAAATTACAATTACCCATACAACAATGCGCACAACCGGAATCATGCTTTTAATGCTGATACGGTACTTCACGCTCCGTTCGGCAAATAGCTCAAGCGCTTTAATTATAAGTTTTATGAATAAATACCCAATTAAGAGCAGTACTAGTGTCCAAAAAATATTCGAAAACGATATTGCCTGTAACACGTCACCAGGTTTTTCGGGAATTTTCTGATCATCGACAGCCACGCTATCGGCCACCAAAGTGTCGGATACTGTTTGCCCAGCATAAACAAACCCAACACTATCGGGCTGAACCAGAATAATTTTGGCAGTAATGGTATCGGCAGCACTTAAAAAAAGGCATTGCACAAACAGTAAAAAAATAAATATCAATCGTTTCATAAGCTGCCATTTTTAGTTTATAAAGTTTTTACCTGCCAAATAATTAGCCATCGCTTTAAAAATAATTGGATGAATATTGTATTTCGAGCGTGGCTTTATCAACAAGCCTTTTTCGAGCAAAGGAGTTAACAAATTTCTACAAACAATTATTGGTTTATTCATTACAAGTGAAAAATCATCAATTTCGAGACCATCGTGAAGGATAAGTGCTTGCATTACAAAAAGCTCATCGCCCGAAAGTTTTTTAATAAATGAAAAATCGATTTCCTTTATGGCTGAAATGATTAATGAATCGCTCCCATCCATTCGTGTTGAACGCAGCCAATAAAGTTGAGCCAACGAAATATTCCCCGACGACAAGGCCCTAAGGGTATCGAAATACCAAGTTCGCAATAGCTGTTGCTGTTCTATTTCGTCGAGCTTTTGAAAGTTTTTTGAATTGGCAGTTTCTTCGTCGGCCTCAAAAACAATTTGAAAACCACTTAAGTGATTGCGTTTAAATATTATTTTCTCGATGCTTTCGCGCGACATCGGCTCTGCATAAATTTCGGCAGTAAAGTAATTCGATACATGAATGGTGCGGTTCAGGTAATTCCACGAATGGTTGGTATAGGCACCTACCCAGAAAACTTTTTTCATGGTATGAGCCATCAGTTCAAAAAAGAGGTTCATACAATCAAAACCATTTACCTTTTTCAAAAACATGTGCTGTAAATTCTCAACAATTACAATTGTGTTGGTTTCGGAATTATTTAAAAATTCAATAATATCGGCATTGTTTTTAAAATTGCGTTGATTAAAAACATCCCTCATCAGCAATAAGTATTGCTCAGGTTGGTAAACTTTGTTGCTCAAGGTTGTTCTGTAAACAGGCAAGTTGATTTCGTTTTTCCTTAAGAAATAATTGATCAGCGAAGTAATTCCGCTGCCCTTATCTCCCACAAGCGCCACGGTTACAAACCGGTCCTTTTGCCAATTTTCGTATGCCTTTGAAAGCTGCTCAAGCTCTTTTTCGCGATTCACATAAAAGCGATCTTCGTCGGTTGGTTTAAGCTGAAACAAACGCTGATAAACAAAAGGCAATTGCTGAAGGGTTTGGTGGGTTTGATCGAGAAACTCGGATAATTCAAACGAAAGAAACTTCTTTTCGGTTGAAATGCCCATCCGTTTTTTGTATTGCTCAATTTTTTCGGTCAGTATGTTTTTACTGTCGTTGTAATACTTTTTCAAACGAGGAAGGGCTTCTTTAAAAAAAGCAAAGAATTGTTTTTTAAAATGCTCGGTACGCTCAACCGCCTTAATACGAGCAATCTTAAGGTTGAGTTCGAAAAGGTTTTCGGTATCTTTGAGTTTCAGAATGTTTTCATCGAAACGGGTAATTGCTAAAGTAACCTTGCTTTCGATTTCGGTTTTAAGCCGATTGGTAATTTCGCTTACATTTTTTAAATGCTTTAACGAACGAGCATAACCTTCGGCAACCGACTGTTTGGTTGCTTCAAGCTCTTTTCCATCGGTTTGCAGCATAATTTGAGCCGATTCGAGGGTAAAATCGGCAACGGTGCCTAAGCCCATCAGGTTGATCCGAATTTTTTCGAGCTGACTATTTACCCAGCGCTCGAGGCTCTTCATTTCGGAAGTAAACACAGGCAAGGCCTCAAATTGCAAAAGCTCTTTAGGCGATATGTACTTTATGTCGTTATCGGTTGCCTGATCGAAATAATTTTTGTTGCGAATAAATCCCCTGTTATCGCTTAGTTGCTGAACAAACTCATTTGTTTTTTTTCCTAAAACTTCAAAATAAGGATCAAAACTGGCTGTTAACTGCTCAACTAATGGCGTAAGATTATTATCGATTAACGAGAAAGCAACATTGTTCTTTTCGGCAGCAACAGCCTTAAGCAAAGCTTTTCGAGAGCCTGATGCTTTTTCGATATTCTGTACCGAAGTTTTAAAAAACAACTCAATAACATTAAGCTTATCTTTTATATCGTTTTGGATGTAGGCATCAACCTTACTGTACATTTGATTGTATTCGTTAATCAACGAATAAAACAACAAGTTGATTTCAGCATCAACAGCCCAATCATCGAACAAGGCTTTTTGGGTGTTTTTCCACTGTTTAATTTGAACTTTGTGCTTTGATTTTAGATACTCGTTAAGGGCATCGATTTTTGTTTGTCTGAAAGAATTGGCCGATAGTTCGAGCCCATCAACCTTATCGCTTGCAGCAGCAAAATCATCAAACAGTTTTCCTACAGCAATATCAGTTTCGGTTTGCAAAGCACCTAGTATTTCGGCACACCCACAACTAAGCTTTTCGAAATCAAGCTCTTCGAAACCCTCTTCTTTTTCAATTTCATTATTATCGGCAAATAAAACTTCACGGAATTTTTTATCGAGCTGATCGGTATAATCCCAAATACTCACCAAATTTTTATTAATTACAACATGCAATCTATTCTCGAAGGGTAGAACCTTTTTTAAAAATTCATTCAGTAAAAAATAAATAAACATTTGTCGGAACGGCACTTTTCGTTTTCCATAAACTTTTGTGTCGGCCAATGGTTTTTTGAATATTTTCCGAAAAACATTTAAAGATTTTATCCAATAGTGGTTTGCATAAAAACGGGAATTATAAATCACCTTACGAGTAAAAACCAATGGAGTTTCGGTAAAAGAAAAAGAATATGGTTTTAACTGCTCACGTATGTTAATGTTTTGTTTTAGCTGTTGAGCTTGTGTCGTAATTTGCAAAATAAAATCAGCAATAAAGTCGTTGTTTTGCTCATTGGAAGTTATTCCAAGCCTGCCATCGATAAACGCAATTAAACGTTCTTTAAATGCTATTTCGACAACAATTTTTTCATTTGCTTGCGATGCTTCATTTAGTTGACGTTGATACTCTGCATATATCGACTCGAACCCACCAAAAAAGGTTTGATGCTGAGAAACAATTGTTTTTAAATACCCATCGTAAAGAGGCCGGATTTTTTGATGGAACAAGTCATCGGCCAGTTTTAATTGAGCTGAAAGCATATCAACACTTTTTGTCATAATCAGGAATTTTAGGGCAATTTATCAAATAATTGTATAGCCGAAGCAGGAAGCTAACAATTATGTTTCAAAAAAAGCATCAACACCTGGATAATAATATTGTTCGCGTGCCACTTGTTCGCTAAACAGAAAAAATTTGAGCACCCCCTCGGCATGCACTACCCCATCGATTTCAATTCGGGAGTCGATTATGGCCATTCGGTGTGTTTTTTCGCGCAGCTTGCTTACCACTTTCAGTGGTCCTCGATCTATGAACATTGGCTTTCGGTATTTCACATTCAACTCGGCGGTTACTCCGGCTGTAGCGCATTTCACGTAAACCAACCACCCCGACACTTCGTCCATGAGCGTGGCCTGAATCCCGCCATGCAGTACGTTTACCCAACCCATCAAGTGCGATTTGGGTTCCCAAAGTGTAAACACTTCGTCGCCATCTTCCCAAAAATCGAGGTGTAAACCCAGCTGATTGTGAGGAGCACAGCCAAAACAATTGTATTTTGTGGGGTCTTCGTGCATATGCACGTTTTTAATTTTTCGCATGATTAAAATCTCATTAATATCTATTAAATTTTTTCTATCAACTCTTTTTTCAACCAATCAAACGCCTCTTTGTGGTTGTACATAATCTCAGGTCGTAAAAGTCCCTCCAAATCGCCAATAAATTCTGCACTTTTTTCCTTTTCTTCAATATTGAGCAAAAACTCCTTTTTACTTGGAGGCCGCTTCCCTGTGGCAAATGAAATGTACTTTTTGAAACAATCTATGATTTGAATATAGTTTAATTCAAAATTTTGCCACGAATAAAATAAATCAAACAAATCGCGTCCTTTACTTCGTTGGTATAATGCTCTTAATTTTGTTCCCAAAAGTTCATTAATATTATAAGTTCGCAAATCTGCTTTACCTGAAAACCATTCACTTTCAATTTCAAAAGGAAAATCAACCCAACCTAGAACATTAAAATGCTCTTTACAATTAATTTCTAGTTTCAAACGCATTTTTATTTCTTCGTATTCCGAAATAAAACGATACAATGTTTTTGCACCGTGCCCACGAACTTGTGTAATTCTTTTTTCTTCAAAAAAACTTATAACTTCTCCAATTCTTTCCAATATTGGTTTAATTGGACCAGGCTTGATTTGCACCAGATCAATGTCTTCGGAATATCGTGGAGCAGGACTTAAGTAAAGTTTATGCAATGCAGTTCCGCCTCTAAATGCTATATTTTCTCGCAAAAAGTCATCTAAAAACAGTTCAACTAGTACCCTTGAAATGATCAAATCCTGCTCCACTTGCGAAAAATCGTTCCATGGTGCATGTTTTTGCCATTTTGCAATATATGGTCTCGGAATCATTAATTGTTTTCTATTTTCACGTTAACATCAACTTTCCATTTATTACTAGCTGCGCCCGGTTTTTCGTTTGATTTTGGCGATAGCAAAACAGGGAACATCTTGCCTAACCTTAATTGATTAAATATCAATTCCTGAAAATCAATATTCATTTCCAGATACTGTAGAATATAACCAAATCGTTGCAATGTACTTTTATAAGGATACCACTTTAAAAGTTCTACCAAATCAACTACAGTTACTTCCTCTACCAATTCCTCAATAGTTGTAATTATTCTATTTATTCCACCTAACTTTGTTTGATAATGAATCAAATCAACAATGGTTAATGCTGGGCTTGAGATTTTATATATTCCTGCATCTGATTTTTTTAACTGTATATTTTTACTCGACCAGTGACTTGATGTAAAAAACCTTATATCGATTGATTTTTTCAATATATCGTTTAATTTCGGCTTCTCTGTTATCAAATAATCTCTTTGTATTTGTTGGTGGCTAGCACCATGGAATTTTGCCGCAGAAAAAAGTCCAACATAATAATTTCTACCTAAATATTTGAACAGCTTCTCGCAATAAAGTTGTATTGGTAATTTTTTAGCGTTGGAATATCTAGGTGTAATAATTATATAGAATCCTTTTCGCAAACTCACAATTTCCCCTTTTTCTGTTAAACGGTCAAGTTCTCGTTTAATAGCAGTTTCTGATTTTTCCAACTTACTACGTAGCTCATCAATCGAAAATGAGTACTCTTCAACCGATATAAGTATTTTAATATACTCAGCAATTGTCATTTTTTAGAAATATTTCGAGAAATATACCTTATTATGGTATAATAATCAAATTTTTACTAAAAAAATAATTAAGAAACAATAATGTCAGGTTAAAATTCCAGATTGCTTCGCAAAAAGTACAATCATTTGATTAGGTTAAGTTTCATCACTTCGGCACAAAGCAACGATGCCACAATCATCGAAAGGCGTTTGCGCTCGTAAGTTTCGCGATAGCACACAACAGGGAGCACCCACTCGAGCAAAGCCATGTAATATGGCAACACTACATTGAAATTTATGGCCGATTTAAATGCATATTGCCTCATTTTATAGGTAAGGGCAATATTTTTAGCCAATACTTTATCCAAAATTTTTTGACTGAGTATCGAATCATCCAAAAAGTTTTCACTGTTATAGATTTTCTTCATCGCAGGCAGGTAATCCGAAAGAACTGTGTTCTCGTTAACCGGGGCAAAATCGAACATAAAAATGGCTTCGAGGCGGGCAAAATCGGAAACAATTGAACGGGGTTTGGTTTCTGAAAAATCGATCAGGTAAACATTCATGGCCTCGTCGAGCAATATGTTTTGCATGTTTAAATCGCCATGGCAAATCGAGGTTAGGAACCCAATTTCTTTGTTTGCATTTTTCGGATAAATGTTTTTCAAGAACCAATACGGGTTGATCATTCTCTCACCTGTTTCGCTTATTTCAAAATACTTTTCATTTGCCGAAATACCAAGTACCTTTTCGGCTGTTTCATATATATGCGGAAAAAATGTACGCGTAGGATCGTGGTCGATAAAGGGCATTATTCTTTGCTCAACGGGCTGACCATACCAAGGATTTAAAATTTTCAAAAAGATTTTATCAAAAAGAGGTTCAAGACTTTCATAATCCCATTCGGTATAATAATGGGTTAACCATTTCAGCTTAGCATCTTCGCCTCCAATACCTACAAAGTTATAACGCAAAGCACCGGTATTTGCCAAAAAAACTTCGCCAAGTACCATGGCGCTATTGTTCAGAATGTAAGGCATGGCATATTTCCTACAACTCTCGGCTTCGCGGGCAATCATTGCACGTGGCGCGGTTTTCAAAACAGTAGGCCGCATTTTGCGCCCTTCGGCATCGAATGAACTTACAGAATAGGTTTGGGCCGAGAAACCTCCGTGCAAGGGCTTTAGCACTACCCTGCCCGAGTCGGCATATAAATTACGAATTAAAAAACGGGTTGATTTCGATATTTCAAAGCCTTCGTCGGTTTTAATATTGAGTTGAACCTCGCTTGCATTTACCTGTTTTTTGCCGGCCACTAAAAAAACTAAAGGATCGATCAATGCCTTTTTTACATCAAAATGCCTTACTTCCAATATATTTTCTATGGAAAGCAACTGTTTCAGCCAATCAAAAACTTTCGCATCATGTTCGAGTTGATTTCCTTCGGAAAGCAAAAATGTAATACCCGTCCATTTATCCAACAATGAACCTTTTCCTGTGCTATTGGCAAGTTCAAACCAACTTTCAGCACCTTCAACCGATACAGAATTATTGAATTTTACCACAAATGAAATGGCCGGTTTACCCTCAACAATAGCGTAAATTAACAAACCAGCCAAGTTGGGGTTCACCTCAATTTTTGGAAGCAATTCATCAATAACTTCGTTAAATTTAGGAAAAGCTACTATTGATGAAGTTTGTGAAGTGAGCTTACCTGAAATATTATCTCCGAATGAAATTCCAAAAGCTACATTTGCTGCAAACATACTATCGTTCAAGGCAATCCTGAAATCGGCTTCATCGGACTTATTTACAGGAAAAAAACCGATGCAATTCCCCAATGTAAAAAACATACCCGAATTGGCGGGTTCATCGGTTTCGCTTAACCCTCCGACTCCAAACGATAAGCCCAACTCACCAAAGGCCATCAATTCATTATTGATAATTTTTGCATTACAATTGTTGGCACAAGTTTGAAGGTATTGAAACGTTAAATCGTTATCGCCCAACATTAAGACTTTGGCACCACCATCCTTTTCAATTAAATCGACAGCTTCGTTAACAGTTGCAACAATTGTAAAAATGTTATGCAAACCTACCATTTCAATTACCTGAAAAACTTCTGATTGAAGATTACAAAGCAAAAGTATTCCTCCTTTGGTTTTCATTTGTTTGTAACCCGACAAAAGGGTCCTTATGCCTGTACTCGACAAATAATTACACTGCGATAAATCAATGATAAGCTTGTTTTCAACCCCAACTATCTGCGAAAGCTGAGTACCAAATTCATTGGCTGCCAAAGTATCGAGGCGCCCAATAATTTGCAACAATTTCACTTGCTGGTAATCGGAAATGATTGTTTTGAACATGGTTAAGTTTTTAAAATGACAAATAAATTGCTGTTTGCTTTTTCTTTCAGCTAAAATTACAAACAAAAAATCAACTTAACCTAAAAACAAAGATAAAATACAAAGAACGGAGTCGGGAGTCAGAAGACTGGAGAACGAAGACAAAAGACAAAAGACGGTAGACAGGAGACAGGAGACAGGAGACAGGAGATTTGGAATAATGGAAAATTGGGGTATTGGGGCAATTCGTTGTTTTAGAAATGGACATAGCCTGCGTAGAACAACAGATCGCCACGTAGCCTGCGTAAACTGCGGCTCCACGCGATGACTGGCACTTAGTTGATAAATAAAAGGAAAGGTTTGGTGGCTACGCCACCAAACCTTTCCCCCACCCCGCCGAACAAGGCTTGTCATCGCGAGGAGAATTTTTTGAGGCACGAAAAAAATCGACGTGGCGAACCCTTGATGTTTAGTAGCACATCCATTAAAGCAATAACCAAACAAACATTAGTAAATGACCTAACCTGGTTGTATTTTGAGTTGCCTCTGTTCCCAAAAAATATTGAGGCTGAGGTTAAGCTTAAGGCTGAGTTTGAGTCTAAACAAACCACTATACGCTCAAAAATATTTTTTCAAAATCACTCAGTCTTTTTGGTTACATTGCCCTTGATCCTCAAAATAACATTTGAATTCTTGGCATTCGATGTAACTGTAATTGATTTATTGAATGCACCAACAATGTTGGTATTGTATTTTACTTTAATCACCCCTTCTTCGCCTGGTAAAATAGGATTGCGTGGCCAACTTGGTGTTGTGCAACCACACGATGCCCTAACATTCGAAAGCACAATTGGGGCTTGACCTTTATTGGTAAATTTGAATTCGGTTTCGCCATTGGCACCTTGCTCAATGGTTCCATAATCGTGTTCCAACTCATTAAAAATAATCGAATCGGTAGCAGCTACTGCAGGCTCTTGTGCAAACGAGGCCAAAGAAGTAAAAACGATGGCCACAAATAATAAAACGGCTGTCTTCATAAGAAAATATTTTTTAATTGTTTTTTTTTCGAGTTGTAAAAGTAGGCTTTTATGTAATTGGCTGTTCTGTTGAACTGTTATTTTTTCTTAAACCACGAAGGCTGCCCAATAATTAAATAGAGCAGCCTTCGGTTTGTATTATCATTGTTCAAAACAAAGCTTAACGTATTTCGAATTTTGATTTTGACACAAAAAAGCGGTCGATTACCGACTGATCGCTAAAAGCAACCCCTTCGTTTTCGGAGCTAACTAAAAGTTTACCCACGGCATTTTCGTAAACGCTAAGCATTATTGGCGTGAGATTTTCGCGTTCGATAGTAATACGGAACATAGGCGTTCCTGCAATTGCGGGTTCATCGACCAAACTCATACCGTTTTGCTTTTTAATTGCATTAATGTAGCTACTTACTTCGTTTTGATTGGCCAAAACGCCATCGAGCATCCACTGTCCATCTTGTTTGCTAAGCACAAACGATGAGTCGGAAGGATAGTCGAAGGTAAGTTGAGTCCAGTTAGCCACCTGATCGGCAGTTATGGTTTTATCGCGCAAATCGTTCACGTTTCGGTTAAACATACTACTTAAAAAGCCATCAACACGGTACGTTTCTTTTTTCCCATCGATACGCACATAAGTACTCATACTGCGGGGTTGCGAAAACTTAAATTTACCAATATATACATCGGCTACCTTTTTATTTTTTTGATTAAAAAGTTGCACACGTGTTGCCAGCGAGTCGCTCACTTCAAAACTATCCCATCGGTCTTTCGAATTACCGGCCAAGCTAAGGGCTTTCAAATTGCTTAAACTGTTGAGCATTCCATCGATTGTGTTTTGTCCGGCATTGTATGACTTGCCATCGGTTTCAATTTGCCATGCATTGTTACTTTTTTGCAAATCGATGCTTTCTCCATTCAAATTTTTGGGAAATAATGTAATTTTTGCAATTTCGTCGGAATTGAATTTAACCAATTCCTTATCGAAAGAGCGCTCTTTGTGCCCATCGGATTTTGAGAACTGCACTACTACCAGAGCAAGCAGCACAACAAAAACAACGAGCAACCATTTATTATTGATTGTTTTTCTCATGGTTAAAGGTTTTTATTTTACAAAATTATCCTGCATACGTTTGTAGCGCAAAGTACGGTTACGTTGATCGCGAATTATACCATAAATAATTATTAGCAACACTGGTAAAAGGAAATTAAGGTACTTCAAAAAGCTTTTCTTACCGTCTTCTATTTGGTCGAGCGGACGATTAGTTATTCCTTTGGTTCGCAGGGCAATCAACCCGGTATCATCGGCCAACCAATCGATAGCATTCACCATCATATTAACGTTATCGGGGTTGAGCTGCTGGGCTTGTTGCCCACTGCCATTCACAGCAAAATTGCCATCGCCAACTACCACCATTCGGCTATTTAAACTTTGCCCCAACTTACCTTCAAATGCATAAGCTACAGGTATTTCAGAACGTGTAAAATCGTTTTTGGTCCATTGACGCTGTATATTAAAATAAAGCGGTGCTGTTGCTGTACCCGACATTTTCGATGTAAAAGCCAGCGGTGTTGCCGTTACAGTTGTGTCGCCGTTAAAAGTAACCGGGCTGCCAAACATGAGCACCAAGCTTTCGAGCCCCTTACTAATGGGGTGATCGGCAAAGCCTGTAATAATTGGCAAATATGGAAAACGTACCTGTGTTTGGAACCTGAAAGGCCCTTGTTGCTGAACCACACTAACATTGCTGCACGAATTATCGATAACAAACTGATTTTCGACAATAATACCCTTATTGGCCAGCCAGGTTTCCAATCCTGTTGTAATTTCATTCCCCATCGATGTATTCAAATCGCCATCGACCCTGTTAATGGCCACAAATAAATTTCCGCCGTTGTTAATGAAATTATCGATGTAATAAAAATGTGCATCGGGAATTGAGTCAACAGGTGCAATTAATGCCAGCGCTTCGTATTTTTCCAACTGAACAGTATCCGACAATTCAACGCTTTCGACATTATAAAGCACCTGCAACGACTGAAGCGCCTGCATGAACTCATTAAGCGACGGCTCGCCATGTCCTTGAATAAAACCAATTAGCGGTTTATCATCAACTACCAATTTTTTGATGGCAGTTGAGAGGTCGTATTCCATGGCTGCTCCGGGCAAAATCAATGGCAACACTTCTTCCTTATCGGCATATTGAACAACAGCCGAAAGGTAAACGGTTTTTTGCACCGATTGATCTTTTTCCCTCACATTCAACATACGTGGTGCAATGCCTTTTTGCGCCAATTCCTGTTCGAGCTGCTGATCGTCGTTGGGCGAAACAAACTCGTACACCAAATTTCCCTTCGACAGGTTTGCATATTCAATCAGTAATTCTTTAAACTCGGTGCGAATTTGCTTAACAGCGGGCGGTAAATCGCTTGTAAAATATGCAGTAACCGTAACAGGCTCATCAATTGAACGAACAATGTCCTTGGTTGCTTTACTCAAGGTGTACCGGTTATCGGCCGTAAAATCGGCACGTAAGAAATAGCGGCTCGACATAATGTTGAGCAATATTACTATTCCCACCAGCAATAATATGTATATCAAATAATTTTTGTTCTTCATAACTTCGTCGTTTTTCTATTTACGTTTAACCAAAACCATTTGGGCGCCAAACAAACCCAAAAAGATGATTGAGCAGAAATACACTAGGTCCTTCGAATCGAGCACTCCTCGGCTAATCGATTCAAAATGATTGCTCATGCTTAGGTAATAAAATACTCCCCCCGAAACCGATGTTAAACTCGAAGAAATGACATCGAAAATAATGTGGAAGAATATACCGATAAATAAAGCAAGCAAAAATGCTACAATTTGATTATTGGTAAGGCTACTGGTAAAAATACCAATGCTAATGTATGCTGCGCTCATCAAAATTAAGCCCAAATAGCCCAACCAAACAGCGCCATGATCGATATCGCCCAGTGTTGAAATGGTTATGTAATAGGGCAAAGTAAGCACCAGCGCAACCACAATCAATAACAATGTAGAAAGGAATTTTCCGGCCACAATATCCCACTCCGATATTGGCTTTGTGAGCAACATTTCTATGGTTCCGGTTTTGCGTTCTTCGGCAATAAGCCGCATTGTTAAAGCTGGTATAAAGAAGAAAAGTGTCCAGTAGGCAATACCGAAAAACGATTGCAAACTGGCTTGGTTAACATAGAAAATATCGGCGCCTTTTATCCAGGTAAAAAATCCACTAAAACCCAAAAAGGCAACTATCATTATATATGCCAGCAACGAGTCGAAAAACGAACTTAGCTCTCTGCGGGCAACTGTCCATATAGCTTTCATTTTTAAATTCTTTTTTGATTTTTATTTAGCAGTAACTTCGCGGAAAACATCTTCGAGCTTGGTTTCAATAGGCGTTAATTCACCAATATACCAACCTTTTGATGCGCACAATTCGAAAATGGCTTTTGCCGATCGCACATTCGGCTTGCTCTGTAGTTCAAACACTGTTTGTGTTTCGGATGCAAAATCGACCAAAGCCGTTGAAGGAAGAGCCTGCAATGCTGTAAATATCTCGTCACGCGATCCGCCTTCGATAGCAACACGAAGCAATTCGTCGCCTTGAGCCTGTTTGCGTAATTGCTCCGAAGTACCATCGGCAACAATTTTTCCTTTGTTGATGATCATGATACGGTCGCAGGTAGCTTCCACCTCGGCCAAAATGTGCGAACTAAGAATAACGGTTTTCTCACGCCCAATTTTTTTAATCAGCTCCCGAATTTCGATGATTTGGTTGGGGTCGAGACCCGTGGTAGGCTCATCGAGTATTAGCACCGACGGGTCGTGAATAAGTGCTTGTGCTAGCCCAACACGCTGTTTGTATCCTTTCGACAGCTCACGTATTTTCTTGTGCTGTTCACCTTTTAACCCACAAGTGTTGATCATTTCAATAATGCGCTCGTTTACCATTTCGGGGCTAACACCTTGCAGTTGTGCAACAAACCTGAGGTAATCGATTACCGGCATTTCGTAGTACAATGGATTGTGCTCGGGCAAATAACCAATGTGTTTTTTTACTTCTTCGGGCGAATCGTTCACCGAAATACCGCCTACTTTAACATCGCCGCTATCGGCGCCTAAATAGCAGGTAATTATTTTCATTGTAGTAGTTTTACCTGCTCCGTTAGGCCCCAAAAAGCCCAATATCTCGCCTGTTTTAACTTCGAACGACAAGTTATCGACCGCTTTTTGCAAACCATAACGTTTGGTCAAGTTTTCAACTCTGATATCCATCTGCTTAACGGTTTAAAATTTTGGAAGCCGAAAATATAAAAACAGGTTTTTTTTTGAAATACCAAAAAAGCAGTTTTAAGGAAAATTAACAGAATAAATTACTATCTTCCGTTTCAAATTTAAAACGTTTTATTCGAAATGGACAAGCAACAATTTACTGATAAAATCCAGCAATCGTATGCCTTTAAGGGCGAATCGATATTATTGGGTTCGGCCGTATTTGCCAACGACTACGAAACTGCTAGCCAAATTAAACTGCCATTAAAAACAATGAACAGGCACGGCCTTATTGCCGGAGCTACAGGTACTGGCAAAACCAAATCGCTGCAAGTAATTATGGAAGGCTTATCGGATGCGGGCGTTCCTGTTTTAGCCATGGATATTAAGGGTGACTTAAGCGGACTTGGAGCAGAAGGCTCAAGTAATTCAATAATAGAACAAAGGGCAAATTATATCGGAATTGACTGGAAGGCCAAAAGTTACCCCATTGAATTTTTATCGATTTCGGACGAACCCGGCGTTCGCTTGCGTGCTACAGTTTCGGAATACGGGCCTGTGTTGCTTTCGAAAATACTTGGATTGAACAACAATCAGGAAGGAATACTTTCAATGGTATTCAAATACTGCGACGACCGCAAACTCCCACTTCTTGATCTGAAAGATTTAAAAAGCGTTCTTAATTACGCTCAAAACGAAGGAAAAGAGGAATTCAAAAAGGAATATGGTTTGATATCGACCTCATCGACAGGCGTAATTTTACGCAAAATTATTACACTTGAACAACAAGGTGGCGAAAACATTTTCGGTGAACCTTCGTTCGATGTAAACGACCTGTTGTTTACCAATAACCGAGGACAAGGCATGATCAACATCCTGCGCCTGACCGACATCCAAGATAAACCCGACTTATTCAGCTCATTCATACTTTGTTTGCTTGCCGAGGTTTTCCAAACCATGCCCGAAGTTGGAAACCCCGATAAACCCAAATTGGTAATTTTTATCGACGAAGCGCATCTCGTATTTAAAAATGCCACCAAAAACTTGCTCGACCAACTCGAAATGACCATCAAACTTATTCGCTCAAAGGGTATTGGTATTTTCTTTATTACACAGTCGCCAACCGACATACCAGCCAATGTTTTGGGGCAGTTGGGTACAAAAATTCAACATGCTTTACGGGCATTTACAGCCAAAGACCGCAAGGATATTAAATCGGCATCGGAGAATTATCCATCGTCGGATTTCTACGTGGTTGATCAACTAATCACGCAACTAGGCACCGGCGAAGCGCTTGTTTCGGGCCTCGATGAAAAAGGACGTCCAACCGAGTTGGCTCATACACTTATGCGCCCACCCTTTTCGCGCATGGATGTATTAAGCGAACAAGAAATAAGCAGCCACATCAGAAGCTCGGCTTTGGCTCGCGAGTACAATGTTGAAATAGATCGCGAAAGTGCCTATGAAATTTTACAAAGCCGCGTTGCAGAACAAACTCGTGAAACTGAACAGAAAATTGAAAAAGCACGCACTGCACCCAAAGGCAGACCAAAGCCACAACAATCGACACTCGAAAAAATAATTAAAAGCCCGGTAACCAATACCATAGCCCGCGAAGTAACCCGAGGGCTATTGGGCGTATTGGGCATAAAAACCACCAGCAGAGGCAGATCGCGTTCGATTTTTAAGTTTTAAATTAGGAACAAAGAACTAACTCTAAGCAAATTAAAATTTATGCTATTGAGTTTATTATTAAAATGAAAGCAGTAGAAAACAAACGTTTATTATTGTCTTCTACTGCTTGCTATTGCTTGCTAAATCTTCTTCCCAAAATAGAAAACGTAACCATAATAATCTTTGAACTTATTATAAAGTTCAGCCTCTCTACGTTCATTTGCAACTAAACCTTCGGCAGTATCATTTCCAGCATATTTCTTCAGAAAAATTTTCTGAGCCTCAACTTGCGGGGCATAGAAATGTTCCGTCCAACAATTTTCGGGCAAAATGTATGTTGC
>ERZ795048.620-NODE-620-length-36449-cov-54.752899_pt1 | contig 36449 bp, 26 predicted proteins | sample MGYA00375132_ERZ795048 | MGnify/ENA primary metagenome ERZ795048 (study PRJEB30177, sample SAMN05720225) | activated sludge metagenome | isolation source: Anaerobic digester | place: Hong Kong | collected 2014-12-17 ...
TTGAGAACTGGACCCCGAGGGTGTATGCCGGTGCCCTTCTGGCGTCCAGGGATCAGGGAGGCGAACCGGGGGTTTTCTCCAACTCAGCCGGTGTGATGGTCACAGGGATAGATCCTGAACTTGAGGAGATGGCCACAGGCTTCTCCAGCACCCTTGTCTCAGGGGAGATGCTGGGAACCACCGCCGCGGATTCAATGCTTTTCGCACCGGGATCCATCCTTCTCGGTCAGGAGCTGGCGCTGCTTCTGGATGCGTCACCTGGGGATTCCCTGGTTCTCATGTCCCAGGCTGTTGACGGAGCCAGCGCCGGGAGACGATACGAAGTAAGCGGAATAGTCTCCACCGGGAACACGGAACTCGACAGGAGCACCGCCTACATAACCCTCGCTGATGCCCAGCTTCTCTTCGGGCTCGGGGATGCTGTTCACGAGATAGCCGTGATGACGGGATCCCTTGACCTTGTCGAAGGAACGCTGGAAGACTTAAGGACGGCCACCTCCCGCAGGGATGTCTCCGTGGAGCCCTGGCAGGTATTCGCCAGGGAGTTCTACAACGGCATGAAGGCGGATGAGACCAGCCTGAGGATCACCATTGGTATCATTCTGGCCATGGCAGGTCTGGGGGTGCTGAACACCATTCTCATGATGGTCCTGGAACGCCGGCGGGAGTTCGGCGTGATGAAGGCCCTGGGAGCAGGTCCCGGCCGGATAGTGACTCTGATAGTAACCGAAGCGGTGCAGCTTGCGCTGGTGAGCATCGCAGCCGGAGGGATACTTGCCACTCTGGGGCTTCTCTACCTGTCAAGGCACGGCATGGTGCTGGAGCAGCCCCTGGATTACGGCGGTTTCACATTCAGCGAGATGGTGGCCGCCATATCACCTGAATGCTACTGGCTGCCTGCTGTGTGCATCCTGTTCACCGCGGTGCTGGTAAGCCTTCTGCCTGCGGTGAGGGCATCCCGTACCGACCCGGCCAGGTCCCTGAGGACGGTGTGACATGCTTCGAAGGATGATAGTGATCTCCTGGAGGGCCATTCTGAAGAACCGGCGAAGGACGGTTATCACCTCCACGGCTATTGGGATAGGTCTTGCCTCCCTGCTCTTCACCGATGCCCTTTTCGCAGGCTTGATAAACTTCATGGTAAACACCGCAACGGAGACATGGATGGGGCATGCTCAGATCCACGGTGACGGCTTCAGGGAAACCGGTAGGATAGCCCTGACCATTAACGATCCCGCGGGGGTGATGGATAAGCTGGAGGGAGACACCCTGGTGAGGGGATTCACCGGCAGGCTGATCGCCCCCGCCACACTGGAATCATCAATGGAACTCAGGCCGATAACCCTGACAGGCGTCGACCATACGACCGATCCGGACGTTACTTCCCTTTCCGCCTCCATCGCGGAGGGGGGATACCTAACCGGCGACAGCACCGAACTGATAATCGGAGAGAAACTCGCGGAAGACATGGAACTCCAGCTGGGTGATATCGCGGTCCTGACAGCTGCCGCCGCCGACGGCGGTTTCTCCTCGTCGCTTTTCATAGTAGTCGGGATCTGCAGCTTCAATTCCGAGAAGCTCGACCGTTACTCCGCTTTCGTGAACATGGAAGCCGCCGAGGATATGCTGGCCCTTGACGGGGAGTACCATGAGATAGCCGTTCTTTTCGCCGACCCCCAGGCGGCGGAGGACCATGGGGAAAGATTCAGGAGGGTTTACGGGGTAGAAGGCAACACGGCAGAGATATGGCCGGTGCTCCAGCCCCAGATCCATTCCATGGTTCAGATGGTCGATGTGAGCGTGACCGTTATGGCGGCGATACTCTTTGGCCTCGTGCTGTTCGGCATAGTGAACTCCCTCTTCATGTCGGTTTACGAGAGGATGTACGAGTTCGGTGTGATGAAGGCCCTGGGAACCCGCACCGCGGTGATTTCCGGACTGATCCTTCTGGAGGCCTTCTGGCTCGGGCTGACTGCCATCGTAATCGGCTCAGTGATCGGCTGGGCGGTTGTGTCGTACTTCGGGGCGGCGGGGTTGAGCTTCGGCGAGATGGAGTTCACAGGCCTTGCCCTCAATCGCCCCATTTACCCTGTATTCGAAGCGGGAAGGATCTGGATCTATCCCCTTATCACACTTGTTTTCACCACCCTGGCTGGAGTATACCCCGGGGTCCATGCAGGCAGGCTCAACCCGTCGGAGGCCATCAGACGAAGCCTGTAGGAGTGGAGAAGAGATGAAGGAAAAGCCGGTAATAATCACCAGGGACTTGAAGAAGACATACCATGACGGCGGCGTGCCCGTGGAAGCGGTGAGGGGTATCGACTTCACCCTGGAGAGAGGGGAGTTCACCGCCATCATAGGACCTTCCGGGTCCGGAAAGACAACCTTCCTCAACCTGGTGGCGGGACTGGATTCTCCTTCGGAAGGCGAAGTGGAGCTTTCCGGGAGGCTGATATCCTCCATGTCGGGAAAGGAACTGGCAGCCTGGAGAAGGGATCACATAGGCTTCGTTTTTCAGGCATACAACCTGTTCCCGGTCCTTACCGTGGAGGAGAATGTGGAATACGTGATGCTCCTCCAGGGGGTGGGCGCCCGGGAGCGGCACGAAAGGGTCATGAGGATCCTCGAGGAGGTCGAGCTGGCGGATATGGCCGACAGGCTTCCATCGAGGCTGTCAGGAGGGCAGCAGCAGAGGGTGGCGGTGGCCAGGGCCATGGTCTCCGAACCGGATCTCATCATTGCCGACGAACCCACGGCGAACCTGGATTCCACCACCGGCGGGGCTCTCCTGGACACGATGAAGAGGCTGAATGAGGAAACGGGTATGACCTTTCTTTTCAGCACCCATGACGAAGTGGTAATGGAAAGGGCCCACAGGCTGGCTGTCATCAGGGACGGCCGTCTGGACAGCGGTGGACAAGGGAAATGAGGCGGTGCCTGATCCTGCTTCTTGCTGCCGCCAGCGCTTACGCGGTCTCATTCGTACTGCAGGAATCGGTCCTGGGAGGTGACGGATACTGGAACGCCAACTCGTCCCTGAGACTCACCGGAAGAACGCTCTGCGGACCTGTGAAGCTGGAAGCGGCCTGGGAACTCACCGCATCCGCCGGAGATCCGCCCTTGACGGAAGTGGCCCGGACCCCCTTCAGGCTGATCGACATGGATCCGGTGCTGATGCCCGGGGAGATTGATCCGGATACCCGACTCACACTTCTTCACGATCTGGACAGGTTTTATGCACAGGGGAACCTGGGCAGGCTCAGGATCACCGCCGGGCGCCAGGCGGTTTACTGGGGTGTTTCGAAGACCGTGAGTCCAACCGATCTCATAGCCCCGTTCGCCTACGGTACGGTGGATGACCGTTTCAGGACCGGTGTGGACGCGTTGCGGCTCACATATGCAGCCGGACCGCTCTCCGAAGCGGAGGCCGGGGCGCTGTTCGGCGAGAACGCGGATACCGTTTCCCTATGGAGCAGGGGCAGGTTCTACCTCGCCCGTACCGATGTTACCTGTGTGCTGGCCCGGTTCAGGGGGACGACCATGGCAGGCGGAAGTCTCAGCAGGGCGCTGGGAGGATCCGCCGTCTGGGCTGAATCCGCGGTGCTCCGCCGGGAGGATGCAGATACATGGTGGAGCCTTTCCACCGGAATGGAAAGAAGCTTCCTGGAAGGACTCATTTACGGCTTCGCCGAGTATCATCATAATTCCCGGGGAACCGACGAAACCAGCGAAACCGGGATCACCAGTCTGCAGGGGAGTGACTACGCCGCCTCCGGGCTTACGCTGAAGATTACTCCGCTGCTGACTGTTACAGCCGGAGCGCTGGTCAACGGAGGCGACGGCTCCGCCAGGCTGGACGCATCCTCGGAATACAGTGTGTCCGCCAACGGCGCTCTGGAAGCGGGGATGACGATGGGTACCGGTCATCCATGGGAGGAGTTCCAGGGTCCGGGACTGTCCGTCTACGGACTCTATTCGCTTTACTTCTGAGAGGTATGGAATGAATATCTGGACATCGACCGTTCTTCTGGCCGCTGGCACCGCATGGGCCGCATCCTCGGTAACCCTGACGATAGAGAACACATTCCCGGCACAGGGCAAGGCGATGGGGCTGGAGGTGGCCGAGGGCTCCCCCTATTCCCAGTTTTACCTGCTGGGTACAAACAACACCGACGACGCGGTCTACTGGTATTCCGCGGATGGCACGGTCTGCGACACCACCCTGATGAGCAACGGTAACGACAAGTGCTTCGGTGTGACCATCCGGCCATCGGACGGAGCGGTCTTCACCAACGACTGGGAATCCTCGGACCTTTTCTACACCCTTGACGGCGGCGCCACATGGGAAACCGTTGAGGATCCATCGGAATTCGAAGGCAGGGGGATATGCTTCTCCGGGGATCATATGTGGAGCACCAACGGCTACTCGAAGCTCCTCAGGTTCATACCGGGAGGAGGAACCGCACAGGAGATGACCCTTCCCCAGGTGTACGCTCAACCCACCGGGCTCACCGTTTTTCCCATGGGCGAGGGAATGGGAATAGCGGTAACCACTTACTCCGACCATAACATCTGGTTCTATCTCTGGAACGGAGGCGATCCGGAATTCCTGGGTTCTGCGCCCTGCCCGGCGGAGTGCCAGGCTTCCTGCGGTCTGGCGCACAGCGAAGAGAGGGGAACGATTTTCTGGAGCTACCGCACGAGTTCAGGTGAGTACTGGATATCGGAGATGTCATACGAAACAGGGTCCGCCCTGAAGCCGCTCACCTGGGCTTCCCTGAAAAGGAGTTATCCCCGCTGATCACCCCAGGCCCAGGACTTCCAGGTTCCATAATCTTTCAAGCTGGCCGTTCCTGAAGAAAACCAGCTCAGGGGCCGCGCTGTAGAGACCTTCAAGTTCCGACAGGTCCCAGCTTCCGGCTATGAGAATACCAGTTCCTCCCCCTGGCAGGGGTCGGGGTCCCGGTGTGCTCAGGACGGTGACGGAGAGCCTGGAGCACTCCAGCAGCCACTGGGCGTCGACTCCCTCTTCCGCGATCACCGCAGTTCTCAGGAGCGGCTGCACGGCGTAGATCCCCGCTTTGACGGTGTCGTAGCAGTCCGGGGCGGGAATGGAGGCTATCTGGTCAAGGAGGTCGAGGGGGAACTCCGTGGAAGTTTCCAGTATGAGGTCCAGCGGGCAGAATGGATCCGTCTTCCTGCGGATGGCCAGCCTTTCCATGATGGCGTTCCTGTGTTCCCAGGGATCCCGGGAGACTATCCTTAGTACTCCGTGGCGGACGGAGGGCGGTGCTGAAGGGGATGGCGCAAGGGGATCGAACCGCTCCATCCCGGGATAATCGTCGCAGAGGATCGGCCTGCACGGAGGGTCCGCATCATAGCCCAGGATGTCAGAGATCCTCTCCCTTTCCTCCAGGAGCCCGGCGATGGTGTTTTCACCTGAGCGTGTCACTATGTACGGGGGGCTGTCCAGGTACTGTATACCCAGTGACGGAGCGGAGGCCCTCAGCGAGGTACCGGGAAGGACCGATAGGCAGAAGGTCTGCACCTGTTCACCTACTCCAGAGTTCCTGAGTTCCATGGCTCCCATGGCCACGTTCTTCGGGTCGTCCCCGGGAAGGCCCAGGATAAGGTCCACTATCGGCGTCACCCCGGCTTCCCGCAGTTTCGCGGCTCCGGCTACGGTTCGGGCAGGATCACCACCCCGGCCCACCGCTCTGAGCACCCGGGCGTCCATGGTCTGAAGCCCCACCTCCATCGAACCGAAACCGGCCCTCCGGAACGCCTCCGGATGGGGTTCTGTGACCAGATCACCTCTGATCTCCCCGAAGCAGGAGACATTCAGCGATTTCATTCCATCGAGAAGTGGAAGCAGATCAGCCCTGGCATTGAAGGTGGGATCCAGGAACACAAGTTCCGATGCCCCGCTTTCCACCGCTGTTTTCATCCTTTTCAATGCTGCGGCTGCAGGTGATATCCTTGGAACCGGAGCGGTCCTTCTGTAAGCGCAGTAGATGCAGGAACAGCCGCAGCCCCGCTGCGTTTCCACATGGGCCGAACCTCCCGGCTCCGGAACGAGATGACCTGTCTCATAGGGGTCGGGCCATCTTTCCGGGGAAGATTCGTCTGGAAAGGCGGGAAGGTATCGGGCTCCGGCTGCAAGCAGGCTGGAAAGGCTAAGGTGGTCCAGTACCATGGCGGCCCTTTCCTCCCCCTCCCCTGAAACGAAAAGGTCTATGCACCCCTCGGTGAGAAGGTCCCTGTTGTCCGGGGTCACTTCCGGTCCCCCTGCAACTACCATCACCCCGGGATGGAGCCGTTTGTACTCCCTGAGGATGTGGAGTGTCCGTTCCCTGTTCCAGAGGTACAGCGTTACGCCGATTATCCCGGGGTTCCTCGCGGAGAGTTCTTCCAGCAGCCCCATGTCACCCAGGGTGTCAGCAAGACGCTGGGGAAACACCGATTCATGGGGAAGCCCAGCCGCCGCAGCAAGCCTGGCCGGGGCCAGGGGTACGTTGCCCGTTGGTTCCCAGCCTGTTCCAGGATGGAGCGGAAGCTGCAGGAGTTGAACGTTCATGCTCTCAGGCGGTTCTGAATCCTGACAGCCCCAGCGCGATCACCGCCAGGAAAAGCAGGAAGGAGACACCCCAGAGCAGGTGTGCCCTGGGATGGTGGCCCGAGAAGACCGGCTTTCCGGAACGGTGAGTCCCCAGGCCCTGCAGAACAGCGGAGAAGGACAGCAGCGGGATCAGGGGGGATATCCCTGAGAACAGAAGCCAGCCCAGTGCTGCTGCAAGCCCTGCATAGAAAGCCTTCCCGGAGCATCTTGCTGACCACCTTTCCGAGTCCGCCAGGGGCGGATACTCCTCGTAGGCGGAGGTTCCCTCCCTGGCGAAGTACTTCACCGCATAAGCGATGGAGAACGCCGCGGAAAGGGCCGCAAGGATGCCGTATACGGTGAACCCCGCCAGTGCCAGGAAACTCGCCCAGGAGGGTCCGTGACCCGGCAGGGGTGCGGGGGAGGTCAGGGGGATCAGTGCCATAAGGAGGAGAAGCATCTGCATCCCCTGGAGAACCCCGAGCACGGACCATCTGCCCAGTATGCGCCTGGCGAAGATCCTGGAGGCCTGGAGACCCACCAGGATAAGGGCCGTCTGTCCCAGTGTTCCGGTGAGTGAACCCTGCCCCGTGGAGAGGATGAGCGCAACGAAAAGAAGCTCCATTACCCTCAGGATGTCGAAGAAGTCCATGCCGGAGGCAGTCTGGGCCTCTTCGCCGGGTTCGGCTGGAAGTTCGCCGGTGTTCCTGCTCCTGCGATGTGCTATCTCCTCCACCACGAATGCGGCAAGGGCCAACAGCGCGAAAAGATTATGCACTTTCACCTTCCCTGACCCCGAGGAGCACCGCGGCTCCGGCAACGAAGAACACGGAGATGGCCAGAATGGAGTTCCTGGTGCTTCCCGTAAGGTCTCCCACAAGTGCGAACATCAGTGGACCGAATATACTGGCGAACCTGGATGAAACCGAGAAGAATCCGAAATACTCCGAAGACCTTTCCGGGGGAATGAGCCTTGAATAGAAGGATCGGCTTATCGCCTGGATACCCCCCTGGAGAAGGCCTACCGCACCGGCCAGCACCCAGAACTGCCAGGCTTCGGTCATTCTCCAGGCGTAGACCACTATACCGGTGTAACCGGCTATGCCGGCAAGGAGGGACTTCTTCGCTCCGAAGGCGGAAGCGGCCCGTCCATACAGGATCGACCCGGGAACACCTATGAACTGCGTCAGAAGAAGGGCTCCGATGAGATCCGAGGTCTCAAGACCCAGTTCAGCCTTGCCGAACACCGTGGCCATGAGGATAACGGTCTGAACGCCGTCGTTGTAGAGAAGGAATGAAAGCAGGAACCTGAAGGCGTTCCTGTGGCCCCGGAGATTACGGAAAGTCATTGCGAGTTCGGACACCCCCCTGGAAAGCGATCGCCTGAAGCCTATGGCGTTTACCGCGGCCCTGCCCTGGGGAACGCGCCTGAACAGCGGGATGGAGAACGCGCCCCACCAGACGGCCACGGACAGGAAGCTGAGCCTGACCGCAGCGGTGCCCTCCGGTATTCCGAAAAGGGAGGGCTTCTGGATCATGAGGAGATTCAGCGCCAGCAGGAGCCCGCCTCCCAGGTATCCCATGGCGAAGCCCCTTGCGCTGACAAGGTCACGACGCCCGGGCGGGGTGGCATAGACCAGCAGGGAGTTATAGAAAACGTTCGCTCCTGCGAAACCGAGCTGCCCGGCGATCACAAGAGCTATGGTGAACCCTATCCTTCCCGGGCCGCTCAGGGCGAGCAGGGCGCTGGCGATCACACCGACCCCTGTCATGACCCCCAGATATGTCTTCCTGTTCCCCGCGGCATCCGCCGCCGCGCCGAAAACAGGCGCTCCCAGGGCTACAAGCAGGGCCGCGAATGACATGGAGTAGCCCCAGAGGGACTGGGAACCTGAAACGATCCTCATCCCTGCGAAGGAGAAGGCAACGGGATCTGGACCGCACACTACCCCTGCGAAGAACGCGGGAAGCACAGCGGCTACGATGGTGGTTACGAAGGCCGAATTAGCCCAGTCATACAGGCACCAGGCGTTCTCGGCCCTGGTGAACTTCTTCCCCATGAGAACATCCTTTCCAGGTTCCCGGAACATAATCCAGCAGCGGCGCCTCCGGCACTTCCTTCCACAGTTCCACTCTGGTATTATTCATGGTCACTCAAAATCCAAACAGAACAAAGAGGGGTGTATGATGTCTTTGCTGGAAGACCTCGATGGTCTGCTCGCCCGTATGGGTTCCTCGGTAAGGGAGAACATATCCAGGGAGGAAATGATCCAGGCTGTGGTTGACCGTCGCGAAGCGGTGGTCATGGACTGCGGGGCCCTTGCCACCTGGACAAGGGTGGAGTCCACGGGCAGAAGCCCCAAGGACACCGTTATAGTCAAAAGGGAATCCAGCGAGGGAACGATCGACTGGACAAGCCCTAACAACCTCCCCATACAGGAGGATACCTTCGACATGGCCTGGGAGGAGATACTGGAGGTGTTCCAGGGAGACGGCGAACTCTTCGTCACCGACAGGGTGATAGGCGCCGACCCCAGGTATTCCCTTCCTGTGAGGGTGGTAACCGATAATGCCCTTACGGCGCTGTTCACAGACAACATGTTCCGCCCCTGCACCGAAAAGGACCTTGAGAAGTCCATTTTCAGGGACAGGCGTTTCACCCTGCTCGCCTCCCCGAACAATAAGATGAAGCACGAGAAGTACGAAGGCAGGCTTCGAAGCAACCCGTCCCTGGGTCATACATCCAACATGATGGTGGGCATGGACATGGACAGGGGTCTTGGAATAGTTTTCGGAAGCGCTTACTGCGGCAGCATCAAGAAGCTGATGTTCACGGTGATGAACTACATGCTTCCCGCCGAGGGCATCCTGCCGATACACTGCAGCGCCAACGAGGGGGAGAAGGGTGACTGCGCCCTTCTTCTGGGGCTGTCGGGAACCGGAAAGACCACCCTGAGTGCAGACCCGTCCAGGGCCCTTCTCGGCGACGACGAGCACGGGTGGAGCGACAACGGGATAGCCAACTTCGAGAACGGCTGCTACGCCAAGCTCATAGATCTCAACCCTGAGAAGGAGCCGGAGATCTACTCCGCCTGTTTCCATGAGGACCACTACCTTAAGCACGGCTCCATAATAGAGAACGTGGTAGTCTACCCCAACGGAGAGTTCGACCTTTCCGACGATGCCTTCACGCCCAACACCAGGGGTTCTTACCCGCTGAGATACCTTTCCAACATCAAGGAATCATCGGTGTCCGGCCATCCCGGCACCATCCTCTTCCTTACCGCCGACGCCAACAGCGTCATCCCCCCGGTATCGAAGCTCACAAGGGAGCAGGCAATGCTCTGGTTCCTCATGGGCTACACCAGCAAGCTGGCGGGTACCGAGACCGGTATAAAGGAACCGGTGAGCACTTTCTCAAGGTTCTTCGGCGAGCCCTTCATGCCCAGGCTTCCCGAGGTGTACGCCGATCTGCTGGGAAGGAAGATGGAGGAGCACGGCACCCAGGTATACCTGATTAACACCGGCTGGACCGGTGGGCCATACGGAACCGGAAGCAGGATCGACCTGCCCCTCACGAGGAAGATGGTAAATGCCTGCCTGACCGGAGAGATAGAGAAGAGCGACATGGTGGAGGATCCCTTCTTCAAGGTCATGGTCCCCACCACCTGCCCGGGGATAGAGGACAGCGCGATGCTTCAGCCTGGGAACACCTGGAAGGACCGGGAAGCCTACGAGGCCAGGGCACGGAAACTGGCCGGCGAGTTCGCGGATCATTTCAGGAAGGCTTACGGCGACCAGAACATCCCGGAGGATGTGGTCGCACAGTGCCCAGGGATCTGACCCGATATCCAGCATGACTGAAAACCCCGGCAATCCGCCGGGGTTTTCAATTATCTTACCCTTGGAAATGATACATTTGCATCAACGGGAACGGGGTGAAACATGTCATTGATCCTTTTCTCTCTGCTGTCTACCTTTTCCATAGCGGCATACGATTCGGAGGCCTCGGAATGGGGAGTTGCGGTTGCTTCATGCGTGCCCTTCGCTTACCACTCGGTGGCCTGGGCAGAGGCGGGGGCCGGTGCCGTGGCCACACAGTCCTGGACCAACCATTATTACGGTACTGAGGGTCTCTCTTTGCTCTCGGAGGGTCTGGGCGCTCAAGGGGCGATCGATGCCCTCACCCAGGAAGATTCCCTCAGGGAACAGAGACAGCTTGGTATCGTTGACGCATGGGGCAACGCCGCGGCCTTCACCGGAAGCGGCTGCATGGCCTGGGCAGGTTCAGTCCAGGGAGAGGGTTACACCATCCAGGGCAACATCCTCACCGGGCCTGAGGTGGTAAGCGAAATGGAGAGGGCCTATCTGGAGACGGAGGGGCTGCCCCTGGCTGAAAGGCTCTACGCGGCGCTGCTGGCAGGTGAGGCTGCCGGCGGGGATTCCCGGGGCAGGCAGTCCGCTGGACTTCTGGTGGTGAGGGAGGCCGGAGGGCATTCCGGGGCCACCGACAGGTTCGTGGAACTGGTGGTGAACGACAACCCAGACCCGCTTGCGGTACTGGGAGATCATCTTTACACCTGGGAGCTGTACAACTGCCTTCCGGTTTACGCCGGGGGAATGGATACCGATCCGGTGGCGGAAGAGCGAATGCTCCACATCCTGGGCAGGCTGTCCATACAGGGAAGCGACAATCCCCAGCTGCTGAACCTGGGAGCCTGGGAGCTGGCCACCAGGGACCTGATGCTGGAAGAGGCGGTGGAAATGGCTGAAAAAGCTGTGGAACTCGCCCCCGGGGACGCGAATATAAGGGACACACTGGCTGAGGCCCTCTACAGAAGCGGTCTGGTCTCCCAGGCCGTGGAACAGGCAGGGATCGCCCTGGAGCTGGATCCGGATAACGTTTATCTGCAGGAACAGCTGGCGAGGTTCCTTGAAGGGAGCGAATGAACCGTGGGTACAGGCAGGTTTCAGGTCTATACGGGGAACGGAAAGGGAAAGACCACCGCTCTGCTGGGTCTCTCGGTCAGGGCGGCCTGCTCGGGGATGGGGGTTTTCATAGCCCAGTTCATGAAGGGCCAGGAGTACTCGGAACTCTGCCTTCCCCGGAGATTTCCCGAGATAACCATCCGCCAGTTCGGCGGGCAGGCCTTCATCAATCCAGGCGAGAAGCCCTCCCCGGATGACCTGAAGAACGCCCTCATGGCCGCTGAAGCCACCGGTGAAGCCATGCATTCGGGAAAGTTCGGACTGGTGGGAGCCGATGAGATATGTGTCGCAGTGCATATGGGGGTACTTCAGGAAGAAGTTGCCATTGAGCTCATAGGGTCAAGACCTGGCTCGGTTGAGCTGGTCTTTACCGGCAGGTACGCAACCGATAGAATCCTGGAAAAGGCGGACCTCGTCACAGAAATGCTTGAGATAAAGCACTACTACAATACGGAAGGGCTTTCCGCAAGACGGGGAATAGAGAACTGAAAAAGGGGGTTGATCATGAAAGTATTGACAGCGGTCCTGCTGCTTGCGGCTTTCTCTGCCGCGGCACAGGAGGAACCGGCCAGGGATGCCATGGACTTCGTTATTGGAGGCGGAGCCTGGCTTCCGGGGCTGATGAACGAGGACAGCGAACTGACCGTCGGATACGGGTTCATGGCGGGTATCGAAACACCCATGTTCCAGGAGGACATGTTCCGGCTCACAGCTGGGCCGGCTTTCTGCGGCACCGACAATGAGGACTACGACGGAATAACAGCGGTGATCCTAAGTCTGGGCTACAGGAAGTTCCCCTTCTACAGGCCCTATGCCGGTTCCAGGGCCCTGGAACCCTTCATGGGGGTAACAGGTGGAGGCATCCTGGTCTGGGATTCAGCCGCGGACGATTCCGGAGTCGAGACCACTAGCACCGGCGGGGCAATGCTTGGCATAGAGGTGGGAACCAGGATCAAGACCGGAGAGAACAGCTTCTTCGACCTGACCCTGATCGGCGAATGGGTTCCCACCGGCGGTGGTGTCGCAGGGGAAACGGAAGAGGACCTCAGCGGCCTCAGGATACAGGGAAGCCTGGTTTTCTAGCGGGATCCTCGAGCACCGAAGCGCCCAGCTGTCCGCAGGCCCCTGCCACCTTCCCTCCCCTGGACCTTCTCAGGGTAACGGCCTGACACCTGGGGTAGAGGAACTCGGTGAACTCCTTCACCGCAGTTTCCGGGGGTCTTTCCCATTCCAGACCGGGTACGGGGTTGTAGATCAGCAGGTTTATCTTGCAGGGCAGCCCCGAGGCATAGGCTGCCAGGGCCGAGGCATGGGAAAGCGAGTCGTTCACCCCGCGGATCAGGCAGTACTCCAGTGTGACCCTGCGGCCCGTGGCTTCGGTGTACCTGAGCATGTCTTCCTTCAGTTCCGGGAGGGTCAGTGCGGAAGCGACAGGGATGAGGCTCCTTCTCACGGATTCCACCGCGCTGTGGAGTGATACCGCCAGTCCGTACTGCTTCTTAAGGTCGATCAGCTTGGCGATCCCTCCGGGAATACCCACGGTGGAAACCGTTATCTTCCTCTGCCCGATGCATATCCCCCTGTCGTGGCTCATGATGTCCAGGGCGGCGGCCACGCTCTCCCAGTTGTCCATGGGTTCCCCCATTCCCATGAGGACCACATTGCTGATCCTGTTCCTGGAACCCTCCGCCATGGTGTAGAGCTGGGACACTATCTCGTCGGCGGTCATGTTGCCGTGGAAACCGGCTGAACCGGTCATGCAGAACCTGCAGCCCATCCTGCATCCGTACTGGGTGGACAGGCATGCCGTGAGCCTTGGGGGATCCGGTATCAGGACCGACTCCGCCGGCCCTCCTGGAAGGCTCAGAAGGTACTTCACGGTACCATCAGGAGCCTCCGCGGCACTTTCCCGGCGGGGTACCGTTATCTCCGCGGTTTCCTCAAGCCGGGAGCGCAGGGCCAGGGAAACATCAGTCATCCGGGAGAAAGACCGGACCCTCCTGAAATGGAGCCAGGTGAATATCTGCTTCGCCCGGAAGGCCTTTTCCCCCATTTCGTTCACCAGCCACTTTTCCAGTTCCTGAAACGTCAGTGAGAGTATTCTTACCGGCAACCTCGCTCCTTCGTATATTGACCGCTGAACGGAACGGAAAGGAATGACATGAACCGAACAGTGGGGATCATAGGCGGAAGCGGAATATACACCATTCCCGGTGTTGAGATACTCAGTACTCGCAGGATTCAGACCCCCTACGGGGACCCATCCTCGGACATTACCCTGGGCAGGATGCACGGGATGGACCTTGCCTTCATACCCAGGCACGGCGACGGACACAGGTTCTCTCCATCCGAGGTCCCCTACGCCGCCAATATCTACGCCTTGAAGAGCATGGGGGCGGACACCCTGATAAGCTTCAACGCGGTGGGCAGCCTCAGGGAGGAGATCGAGCCCAGGCACTTCGTGGTTCCGGATCAGCTCTTCGACAGGACCAGGGGGATAAGGCGTTCAACCTTCTTCGGGGACGGGGTCGTAGCCCACGCTCCCTTCGGCGACCCCTACTGTCCGGGGCTGAGGGAGCTGCTGGTAAAGGCATGCCGTAATGCCGGAGCAGTGGTTCACGACGGAGGCACCCTTGTTGTGATGGAGGGGCCCGCCTTCAGCAGCAGGGCGGAAAGCGAGTTCTACAGAAGGCAGGGGTTCGACCTCATAGGAATGACCACGCTGCCGGAGGCGAAGCTTGCAAGGGAAGCCGGGATCTGCTACGGCACCCTGGCCATGAGCACCGACTACGACTGCTGGCACCAGTCGGAGGAGGCGGTTACTGTGGAAATGGTGATTCAGGTGGTGAAGGACAATGTGAAGATGGCGAAAAGCGTTCTTGCCGAGGCGCTTCTTCTGCTTTCGGAAGCGCCGTTATGCTCCGCCGCCTGCAGGGCCCCGCTGGGATCCATGACAGCCCCTGAAGCCGCCGCAGAGTCCAGGCTTGCGGAACTTGGCACCATACTGAAGAGATGAGCGCCAGGATAGGCGAGATGGGAGAGAGGGGTTTCATAGAAGCCCTGAGAAGGGAGTTCCCCATGGCTCTGGCCGGGGACGACGCCGCGGTCCTGAAAAACCTGTCCACACCTGTGGTCACCACCGATTCCTTCTTCCAGGGAACCCATTTCCACAGGTGGTGGACCACCGCGGAAAGAACCGCTGAAAGGCTTCTTGAGGCCACTCTCTCAGACCTTGCCGCAATGGGATGCCCGCCGGGATACCTTTTCAGTTCCCTTATGCTCCCAGGGGACATCGAGGTCGGCTGGATAATGGATTTCTACAGGGGCCTCACCTCCAGGCCGGACTGCTCCCTTGCAGGGGGCGAAACGGTAAGGGGGCCGGTGTTCGGTGTTACCCTTACCGCCATCGGGGACTGCGGAGAAGCCCCTCCTCTGCTGAGGAGCGCGGCCACCCCCGGTGAGACCCTCTGGGTAACGGGACCCCTGGGAAGAGCGCTGGACTCCCCTGAACTGCTGGAACGCTCCAGGGAAATGGAGCTTACCGCCGAGGAAACGGAACAGGTACGCCTGTTCCTTGAGCCCAGGGCCAGATTCGACGCGGTCCAGGGTATAAGAGCTGCCGGAGGAAAGGCTGCGATAGACATATCCGACGGTCTTTTCTCAGAGTGCAGGCACATCATGGAGGAGAGCGGAGCTGGTGTTTCACTGGACCTGGGCCGGGTGCCTCTGGTGCCCTACTGTTCCGGAAGGCCGCTGGAAGCATGTTCCGCAGGGGAGGACTTCGAGCTGCTCTTTTCCCTTCCGCCGGGCGCCGAGGTTCAGGGAGCGGCGATGATAGGCCGTGTTACCGGGGATGGCGAGCTTCATGTCATCGCCGATGGCAAGAGGATAGACTCCGGTCAGGGTGGATACGACCACTTCAGCTGATGGGAGGCTATTTGAACCTGGCCTCCATGGCGCCTTCAAGCCGGTAGAGATCGCTGTCGAAGAGCAGCGTGAGTTCGTAGCCATCGGTGGCATCCAGTTCCCAGAGGGGTATCACGTCGGTTGGCCAATGAGCCACCGCGAGGAGGGAATCGGTCTTGAAAAGAAGGGGATCCAGCCTCACCCCGGTTCCCCTGATGCGGTTCCACGCGTGGAAGACCAGTTCTCCTGAATCCACCGTGAGACCTCCCTCCACCGACAGCGCCACCCCTGATCCGCCGGCTTGATCCCGCAGCTCCTGGCACATGGGAACGCACGGGCCGGGGAGGGCATCGGGAACGGGCATGTCCCTCATTAGCCCGGCCAGGGTTCCAATCGTTTCATCGCTGATCTCAGCGGTTACCGGCCTCATCGTGCCCGGGGTCTGGAAGATCCGCAGACCAGCTGCGAGAACCGCTGTGTCCCCCGGTGCGAGGCATGGGATCTCCGCGGTGAACATCCCCATTGAAACGCAGAAATCCGAAGTGATTACATCAAGGTCCTGGAAGGGCGGGTGCTCCACCGGTTCCGGAATGAGGACCTGAATGTTCCTGGCTGCGACGCTTCCCGTGTTCGCCACCCTCACCAGGAGTACTATTGTCGTATCCAGCGGAGCCGTTCCCGCCCTGCGGTTCATCAGCCATCTGGAGGATCCGGTATCCGAACTCCGCCCCAGGGCAAGACCGTATATCCTTCTGGCCCCGGTGAAATCGCCGGAGGCTTCCAGGAGCCTTCCGTAGCCCACCAGCCATTCGCCGTTCTCCACCGCCGCCATCTGCGCGTAGAGCACCGCAGCTTCAGGGATGAACCTGAGGTTCGCAAGGACCATGGCCGAGTCCCCGGGGGAGAATGAAGAGAGAAGGAGCAGGAGCAGACTCACTGCCTGAGACCCTCCACCGGATCCAGCGACGCCGCCCTGGCGGCGGGTATGACAGCCGCAAGCAGACTTATGAGTACCGCGGCCCCTCCCGCGGCCAGAACTGCAGGGGGAGAGACCTTCATTGGAAAGCTGTCGTGGAAGGAGTACACATCCGGGATCTGGATGAGCCCGGTGGAGCCTATTGCCCAGCATCCGGCCAGGCCCAGGGCTATCCCGGCGGCGGCCCCTGTGAGGCCCACCAGCATGCCTTCCCAGAGGAACACCTTGAGAATGAGCTTCCTTTCGGCGCCCATGGATTTCAGCACGGCCACGTCCCTTCTTCTTTCCACAACGGTCCTGGAGATGGTTCCGGTGATGTTGAAGGAAGCCACCAGGGTTATGAGAAGGATCGCCGCGAAGGAACCCATCCTCTCCAGTTCCAGGCTTGCGTACAGCGCAGGATTCCTCTGCTGCCATGTAAGCGCTTCCAGGGAATCGGGGAGAACGCCGGCGACCGCCGAGGTGACCTCCTCGAGGGAGTACCCGCTGGAAGGGATGATGAAATATCCGGTGTAACCTTCCCCGGGCATGAACATCCTGGAGGCTGTCTCTATGGGCAGGTAGGCTATCCTCCTGTCATTGGCGGGCAGACCGGTTTCGATGGCCCCTGCGAGCACCGCCCTTCCCGCGCCGGCCCTTCCCCCTGTGAAAAAAGCCTCCGGGGGAAAGAAAAGCAGTGTGTCACCGGCGCTGTGCATGAAGTCCTCCGAAAGGTACACGCCCAGTACGGCCCCTGGGAGTCCTTCTTCTGAAAGAGAAGGGGGATCCCCCCAAATAAGCATGGTGTCCAGACCCGAGGCGGTGAAGCTTCCGGGGGTTATCCCCCTTACCAGGCAGCCCGCTTCACTGTTCCTGGAGGGCATCCGCACCACCGCTTCCCCGTCGATGTAGGGGTAGGCTCCCCGGACCTGGGGAAGGGCTTCAAGTGCTTCGGCAAAAGAGGAGTCAGAGCTTACTTCACCGCCGGGGTTAACCACCGCCAATGGGGCGTCAACGGCCTGCACGCTGGTACCGATGAATTCCTCGAGTCCCGAAAGCACCCCCATGACCACCACAAGGGCGGCAACTCCCAGGGCCACTCCGGCGGTACTCACCACCGAAGCGAAGGCCAGGCTCCTCCTTCGGGGATGACGCCTGAGATAGCGCCACGCAAGTTTCCATGACAGACCCGGCAGCGGGGAACCTCCAATCCATGGTTGAGTATTGATTATATATCAAAACTGCAACCCGCTGGCTCAGGGAGGTTCGAACTGTCAGTATTCGTTCTTTTGCTGGCCCTCACGGCGGTCCGCCACGAGGTCACCGTTGAGGTCCCCCGACCGGTCCTGATTTCGGTTGACGACCTGGTCGAGATCCACGTGCCGGGAATGTATCAGAAGACAACCGACGATTACGGACAGGTGCCGGCGGGCCGCTACTTCTTCCCTGTGCCCCCCGGAGCGGATCCCGTACTGGAATGGGTGGTAGAGGAAACCTCCCGGACCGGATGGGATGAACGTATGCCCCTTTCTTCCGCTCCAGTTGCCATCGGAACAGGCTTCGAAGCCCGAGAAGAAAGGGCTTCCATGGACATTCCCCCGGCACATCAGCCGGTTTCCCTGGAGATAGTGGATATGCTGGGCACCACTGTTGCGGTGGTTAGCGTATCTCCCTTCAGTTACGGTTCACCTTCCATCTATGCTTCCCGCATCAGCTTTGCCCTTAACCACGATGATGCCCCCGGGGGAAGACCAGTTGGCGGGACTCTGCTGGAGCATCTGTGCCCCGGTGCCGACACCTGGTGGCCCAGGATGGAAAGATCCCCGGAAAGCCCCTTCTGGGGAAGGCCATGGGCAAGAATACAGGCGGACGAGACCGGATTCTACTCGGTTACATGCCAGGAGCTGGAGGCGGCCGGCTGCCAGGTTTCAGGGGTTCCTTCACAGACCCTGGCCATGTTCTCCGGTCCCGGAGAGATGTTCGACCCTGAAGACCGCACCGCTGAGCACCAGCTTCATCCGGTGGCCATCTCGGTAGAGGACGGCGGCGACGGCGTGTTCGGCCAGGGGGATTCCCTTGTTTTCTACGGCAGGGGTCTCTGGAGCTGGCGTTTCACCTCCGATTCTCTATACCGTGCCCCGCACAGGTACGACAGGACAAACACCTTCTGGCTTACATGGGGAGGGCAGAACGGCGCACGAATCACAGCCGCTGAAGCTCAGCCCTCCGGGGGAACGCCTGTGGAGAGCGGAACAGTGCCATTCGGTTTCGAGGAGGAGGTGCTTTCCAACCACCAGGGGAACCGCACAGGGTGGCTCTGGGGTTTCATTTTCGAGAACACCCCCAGCTATTTCTACCTGGGTTCCCCGTTCCAGTCCGACCTGGCCACATTCAGGCTGGCGATCCTGAAAGCGGGGACAACACCGTGGGACCACAACCTGGTCGCGGAGCTTGACGGCACCGTGGTCCTGGATACCATAGCCTGGGGCATAAGGCACGAGTATTACTCCCTGGACAGCATCTCGGTATCCTCGGGAGGCAACATGCTCAAGCTCTGGAGTGACTGGCACGGAAGCACCTACCTGGACTATGCCGAGCTTCTTGTTCCGGTAAGGCTGGCGAAATCAGCCGGTTATCCGGCTTATCTCACCGGCATACCCCCAGGTCCCCTCTCCCTGAGCGTCGGCCCGGTTTCCCCTGAGGCCCTGATCTATGACATCACCGACCCGTACTCGCCTGTGGAACTCACCGGATGGACACTTGCGGACTCAACCGCCGATCTCACACATGATCCGGGAGGCGATTTCGCCGTGCTGCTTGCCGTTGAACCCCGGTCCATGAAATCACCCCTCTCCATCGAACCCGCCCAGCCCGGAAGGATACTGGGTGCCTCCTCCGAGGGGGATGTCCTGGTTGCGGTCCCGGGTGACATGTATCAGGCCGCCCAGATGCTTCACCCCATCTACTCCTCCAGGGGACAGACGGTATACATGGCCACTTATCAGGAGATCTACGACGAGTTCGGCCAGGGGGTATCGGATCCCGGCGCGGTGAGGTCATTCGTAAGATGGGCTCTGGATACATGGGTTCAGAAGCCTTCGGCCCTCCTTCTGATAGGAGACGGCTCCAGCGATCCGCTGGGATACAACACCGGCTACGAGACCCAGGCTCCCATCTACTTCGAGCTTCCCAGCGGGAACTGCAAGGAGGCGTTCTTTACCATGGTTCACCAGGGCTCGGAGTTCCCCGAACTCCCTGTTTCCCGTATCCCCGCCGGGAGTGTGAACGAGCTGGTCATAGCCCTTCAAAAATCGTACGAGATGGAGATAGCTTCCCTTCCGGGCCCATGGGAGAACACGGTCATACTGGCCGCCGACGATGAATGGGGGAATTCAAAAACGGAGTCGGAGCACACCGAAACCTGTGAACTGCTTGCGGACAGCGTTCTTCCCCGGTCCCTGAACGTGGTGAAGCATTATCTCATAGATTATCCATGGCCCCCGGGCACCACAGGGGAAGGCGCCCACCCGGAGAAGCCGGAAGCCGCCTCGGACCTGATAGACCTTCTCAATTCCGGAGCTTCGTCAGTGAGTTTTTTCGGCCACGGCTCCTACGACCAGATGGCCAGCGAGAAGCTGATGTCCTCTGGGATGGTCAGCCAGATGGTGAACCAGCCCAGGTACTTCCTCTATAATTCGTTCTCCTGCAACAACGGTGAGTTCATCCTGCCTGCAGGGGACTGCCTGGCGGAGGTCCTGCTCTTTCATCCGGAGGGGGGCGCCGCAGCGGCAATGGCTTCCACCGGAATCAGTTTTTCCACCCAGAACAGGAACCTGTCCTCCTCTTTTCTCAGCAATATCTACGGCGAGGCCAGACTCCCCCTTACGGAGGCGTTCTGGCTTTCCGTGGTTACACTGGGTGATAATTACAACCTGCTCTACTGCGTTCTCGGGGACGGCGGCCTTCAAATACCCGCAGGGAACACAGGACCATGCCAGGTTGTTTCACCGGACACACTGTTCAGGGGCAGGAACAACACCGTGCAGGTAAGTTTCCCGGCGGAGACCAGCTTTCTCTTCCGCTGCAGGGAGAGCGCCGGTACCGTAACCTATGTCAGTCCACTCTCCCAGAACTTCTCCCTGAGCTATCTCAGATACGGTTCCCCTGTATACCAGGGGATCAACACCACCGATCCTCAGGGACAGGCTTCAATTGAGTTCTTCGTTCCGCTGCAGGCGGACACGGGTTCCCTGGGAAGGGCCGACGGAACTGGAGGTTTCGAAGGGGACCTTGCCACAGGCTATTCCTGGCCGATACCGGTGTTCGATGACGGGGTCCATGATGCCGACAGCACAGGTCCTCTGATTGAGCTGGAGTTCGTTGACTCAGAACCCGGAGACATTCCTTCGGTCTATCAGAACGCCGTCCTTCACGCGGTGCTGTCGGATCCTTCAGGGATATGCGTACTGGGCGAGGATGCCGGATCCATCATCATCTGTTCGATCGACGGAGAGTACGATGACGTTACGGAACTGTTCACCTTTTACAGCGGCAGCTCGACCTCAGGTTCCCTGGAGTATCAGATCCCGGAGCTGCTCCCCGGGCTGCACCAGGTCCGAGTTGTGGCAAAGGACGGCATGAAGAACACCGGGGAAGCCATTCTGGATTTCAATGTCCTTGAAGGAGAGCCTCCCCTTCTTGAAGAAACCGGTGTGTTTCCCAACCCCCACCGCGGGACCAGGGCTTTCTTCTTCACCACCGGTTCCCAGGGAACGGTGGAGGCAACCGTGTTCACTGTAGCCGGGCGGCCGATCTGGTCCGGGGAAACCGTCGTTTCCCCTGGAACCGGTCAGATCGTGTGGAGCGGCCTGGACGCCGATGGAGATCCCCTGGCTGCCGGTGCCTATGTTTACATGCTCAGATTCAGCGGCGTTTCCGGTTCGGCCTCAGTTACGGGCATTCTGGCGGTAAGCCCTTGATCCAGCGGGCGGTGGAGCTTATCGGGAAAAGCCTCAGGCCGGTGGTTTTCACCGGAGCTGGAATGTCCAGCGAGAGCGGCATGAGAACATTCAGGGGCGAAGACGGCCTGTGGAAGGAGTACAGCCCTGAGAAGCTCTCCTCCATCCAGGGGCTCATGGATGATCCGAAGACGGTCTGGGAGTGGTACAGGATGCGCTTCATGAGAACGGAAGAGATCGTTCCCCATGCGGGATACCTGGCCCTCACAGCGCTACAGGACAGGAAGGGGAGCCTTCCTGTTATAACACAGAATGTGGACGGACTCCACAGGGAATCCGGCCAGACCGACGTGCTGGAGATACACGGCTCCATGCGAACGGCTTCCTGCATAAGGAAGTGCGGTTTCTCCGCCGGTCTTGACCACGCCCTTCTGAAGGATCTGCCCCCGGTCTGTCCCGCCTGCGGCTCCATCATGAAACCTGACATAGTCCTGTTCGGAGAACCCCTTCCCCACCAGGTAATAGCCAGGGCCTATCAACTGGCTGAGGAGTGCGATGTGATGCTTGTCATAGGCACTTCGGTCCAGGTGTGGCCCGCGGCTGGCATCCCGTTCGCCGCGCTGGAGGCGGGAGCCCATATTATCGAAGTGAATCCGTCCCGAACGGAACTGCCCAGAAGTGAACGGGTTATAAGCATCAGGAGGAAAGCCGGGGAGATCCTTCCCCTGCTCACCGGGGCATTACAGGAGAATCAATGACACCTTTGCTTGCCATTGCGCTCATGGGGGCATGGAGCGGCACCTTCCAGTTCGACGCTCCAGTGTACCAGGCAGATGGAACACCGTACATAAGCGGAACCGTTAACATACAGGAACCAGGGGTACCCGTTTACCCGGTGAAGACCATCTTCGTCCCGGTTCCTCATGGAGTGGAACCTGTCCTGGAGTACACAGCCTCCTCGGGTTCCAGTGCGTTGACCCGCAGGGATGTCCCCAGGGCGGGAGTCCTCACAGGCCAGGGGCTGGAAGCCCGGGAGACGGATGTGCCGCCCGAGGACCGCAGCTTCAGCCCGGTGGAGCTGAGAGGCGTTTTCCCCATTGCGGGAACCAGTGTTGCGGTGGTGGATATCCATCCACTTACCCACAGGGGTTTTTCCCCCACCGTTTCCGTTTCCCTGGAATGGAACGGCGGCGGGGGTCAGCGTATCCCCGCAGGTCATCTGCTGGATGGCCTTGCACAGGGAGAGGTGTACTGGCCAGATCCTCCTGAACGATCCGAAAGCCCCTTCTGGGGTAAACCCTGGGCCCGCATCGCAATAGAGGAAACTGGGCCATATGCGGTTACCTGCCAGGAGCTTATGGATGCCGGCTGCCCTGTGGAAGGCGTTCCAGTGGGGACTTTAGCCCTCTATTCAGGTCCAGGTACGATGTTCGATGACGATCCCCAGACGGAGCATCAGCTTCAGAGCGTCGCGTCACATGTGGAAGACCTTGACGCCAACGGCCTGTTCGACGGAAACGACCGCATCCTTTTCCTTGCGGGAGGGCTGAACAGGTTCGAGTACGAAGATGGTTCACTGGAATGGCTCTGGCACAGGTACGCCACACACAGGGTCTACTGGCTCACATGGGGCGGGGAGAGCGGAACGAGGATGGCTCAGGTCCAGAGTCCCCCGGACGGCTCCACCCCCTGGGGGAGCACGGTGGTTCACAGGATTCATCTGGAGGATGGCGGACACTGGCTTCCCAGATGGGAGAACAGGACAGGCTGGTTCTGGAGGAAGATATCCTCAGGCGACCAGGAGTCCATTCCAATCGACATTCATGATGCCGCCGGTGCCGGCGAGGTAACCCTTGCCTTCGCCGTCACCGAAGCCACCTCTTTCACCGTGAGCCTCCAGGGAGCAGGCGAGTATCAGGGTTCAGGATACGGCAGCCATCTGGCGGTTTTCCAGAACGTGAATCTGTCCTCGGCCTCGGATCTGGTACTGAGTTTCGACCCCCAGGATCCCGATGCCGACATGATGCTTGATTACATCGAGATAACCTACCCGGCGGAAATGACGGGTTCATCGGAAAGGCTCTTCTTCCCCGGCTACAGGGGAAGGTACGACTTCACCTTCGCCGGGGGCGGGTACGCCTTCGATTCATCGGATCTGATGAATCCCGTGATCATAACCGGTACCCAGGGTGGAGGCGGGCTTTCCTTCTCATGGGACCTTTCCGATTCCACATCCCTCATGGTTCCGGGAAGCGGAAGCTGGCAGTCCCCGGACAGCATTTCCCCCGCTGATCCCGGAAGGCTGGTGGGCACCATAACCTCCGGTGACAGGCTGCTCGTGGTGCCGGAGACTTTCACCGACGACGCCCTTGCCCTGGAAGCGCTTCTTGTATCCATGGGACTTTCGGTGGTCACGGCAACCACAGGGGAGATCTACGACGAGTTCGGCCAGGGGGTAAAGGATCCCGGGGCCATCAGGTCAGCCGTGAGGTGGGGCATGGATTCATGGACCCAACCGCTGAGTGGAGTCATCCTCTGCGGCGACGGCCACTACGATCCACTGGGTTATTCCACCACCATCCCTGATCTGGTGCCGGCTCAGATATATCTCCGCAACGACACCAGCTATCCCGCCTGGGCCTCTGAGGACTGGTTCGCCCAGGTTCACGAGAACGCGGTTTATCCGGAGATACCGGTGGCAAGGATACCCGCCGGGAGTCCTGCGGCCTTCGGCGCTGTAGTAGCCAAGACCTCCATGTACCATTCCCTTCAGGCCGGGGGCAGCTGGGCGGGCAGATTCGTCCTTTTCGCCGATGACGAGTGGGGAGGATACTCCCCTGGAGAAGAGGAGCACACCGAGTACATGGAGGAGATCTGCTACTCCCACCTTCCCGCCCATGTCAAACCGGAGAAGTTCTATCTCATAGAATACCCATGGCCCCAGGGAACCACCCCGGATGGCGTACATCCGGAAAAACCCCAGGCCAGGGAAGCATTCATCGACCTGTGGAACCGGGGTATGGGGGTAATGCTCTTCTTCGGCCACGGTTCGGCAAATCAGATGGCCCACGAAAAGGTTTTCCTTGGGGATGATCCGGGATCACTGCAGAACTCCCACAGGCTCCCGCTGGCCATGTTCTTCTCCTGCGACCTGTCCAGGTTCTTCGCCCCGGGAGTCGACTGCATAGGAGAGAAGGTGGTCTATCACCCCGGAGGAGGCGCGGTGGCCAGCATCGGAGCAACCGGCGGCACCACCGCTCCCGCCAACTTCGCCTACGCGTCCATGGTGGTGGACCAGCTCACCGGCGAAGGGAACTCCATGGGCTACTCCTTCTGGGCCGGGAAGATACAGGCCGCAAGGGCAGGCAACAGTTCTTACTACGTTTATCTGGGCGTTCCGGACATAACGCTGATGATGGCTGATCCAAGGCTTGCTGTCACCCTCCAGGGAGACACGCTGTTTTCAGGGGAGATCAATTCGGTGCAGGGCGAGGCCGTTTCCCCTGACGGGCTGGCCCTCCTGGAGATAACCGAGTCGGACATTCCGTGGCAGTACACCATGCTGGGAGGAGGCACCATCGACTACCACAGGCAGGGTGGAACCGCATGGAGGGGTCGGGCTGCCCTGAACGATTCCAGGTTCTCCGCCGAATGCATAATCCCCTACTCCTGTGCCACCGGGGATATGGCCCGCATAGATGGAGCCGCCGTGGTGGCCTCCGGGATCGAACTGGGGGCCGACGCTCCTGTAGTGCTTGTCAGAGGCACCCAGCCCGATGATTATCAGGGTCCTGAGATATCCATGTGGGTCGCCGGTCAGCAGGATGTGGCGGAACCGGTGGTAACAGGGGAAGGACTCCTCGAGGCGGAGCTCTCGGATCCCAGCGGCATCAATTTCCTTGGAAGGACCGGGAACGGGATCAGACTTTTCGTGGACAGCGAAGAGTACGACGTTTCCCACGCGTTTTCCTACAACACCGGCTCCACCACCACGGGACAGCTTCAATACACGGTGGGAGAACTTTCCCAGGGAGAGCACCGGTTCATCCTCAGGGGGATGGACGGTGCGGGCAACATCTCCACTGACACCCTTTATGTGACCTCCACCGAAGCCGGTGAAGTGGCCATACAGCAGCACATCGTCTATCCGAACCCCGGCTCCGGCACCAGGTGTTTCAGCTTCAGCCTTTCCTCAGAGGCCCATGTGACGGTTTCGATCTTCACCACCGCAGGCAGAAGGATCCAGTCCGTTTCCAGGCTCTGTTCCCAGGGCTACAACCAGATCATCTGGAACGGTCTCGACGCCGATGGTGACATTCCGGCTTCGGGCGCTTACATTTACAGGATAGATGCCCAGACCGAAAGCGGGCTGTTCAGCCGGTCCTCTTCGGTTACCGGAGTGCTCGCCACAGTGAACTGAACACCATCCCTCGGGGGGGGATCATGGGTAACGACAAGATCAGCTGGCTCTGGAAGCAGGTGGAGGAAGCCAGGGAATCCCGTGACTCGGAAAAGGCCAGGGAGAGCCTGGAGAGGCTTCTTCAGGACCGTTCTGTCAGGGGTACGCCGGATCACAACCTGGCATCCCTGGAGCTCTCCAGGCTCGATCTGGAGACGGGGAGGGTAAGCGAAGCCGCCAGAAGGCTGGCAGATTTCAGGTGGCTGGGGGTTCCCGGTCCCGCTGCGCTTCTCCTGGGAGCAGATGTGTTCCTCAAACTTGACCGTTTCGACATGTCACTGGAATCTCTGGACTCCTACCTGAAGCTGTATCCCAGGGATACCGACGCCCTTCGGAAGAAGGGTCTGGTGCTCATGATGCTTAACCGCGACGAGGAAGCAGAGCGGATACTGCTTTCGGTAGCCAGGAGGGAGAAGTACAGGATACCCTCCACACTTACATACCTCGCACTCCTTGAAGCCAAGGCTGACAGATTGGAGGAGAGCCTGCACCTGCTGCTTCAGGCAAAGGAGCTGGCCCCCTTCGACGAGAAGATAGAGCACAGTCTTCTCCGAATAGAGGCCCTCAGGGTCCAGATGCGCAGGAGCGCCGTGGAAGTGAGACCCCTTCCGCTGGAGGACGTGGTTCCCGGCATGACGGCGGGAATGCTGGGGCTACACGGATACACAGGCGAAGTGGCCAGGGCAGCTTCCCAGACATGGAAGAAGTTCTGCGCCGAGTATTCCCCCACGGGGAGGAAACCGGAGGCCTGGGCCGCCGCTCTGGAATATGCGGTAACCAGGTCCGGGCCCCATCACACCCAGGACCAGCTCGCCGCGGAATACGGTGTTTCGGTCACCCAGCTCAGGGATCATTACCACATCATCAGGGAATCCGTGACCATCCCTTCCACGGATCTGCTGGAAAGGGTCTCCGAAGAGGGATCCGATCTGCTCAGGGAGGCAAGGGGTAAGGAGATCGCCTCGGTCCTGGCGGAACTGGGCACTTCAGAGGAAGCCTTCGAAACCGCGGCAGATGCCGCTGCCTGGGTCTTCGAGAGGGTAACCCCGGCTGACGAGCTCCAGCGCAGGGAGATAGAGGAGTTCGTGGCATATATCTGGCGGAGAAAAGGTTACCGGGACTGACCACGGTCTTTTCACGAATATTGTATATTAAGCGCGGGAATCCCGGGTCTTTCTGCGGCCCGGGGCCCTGCCGGTCTGCCGGCTGAACAGTTCATCTTTCAACGATAAATTCGAATTCAAACGGAACGGGAAGACATGACATCCAGGAAGTACGTTTACTACTTCGGTTCAACGGGAACCGACGGCGATCGAACAATGAAGGAGCTTCTGGGAGGCAAGGGCGCCAATCTGGCCGAGATGACCAGAATAGGAATGCCGGTCCCCCCGGGATTCACCATCTCCACCGAAGCCTGCGAAGCTTTTTACAGGGCCGGTTCAGTCTGGCCCGAAGGCCTCGAGGAACAGGCCAGGGAGAACATTGCCAAACTCGAGAAGGAACTCGGGAAGAAGTTCGGCGATCCCGACAACCCCCTTCTCGTTTCCGTGAGGAGCGGTGCTGCTGTTTCCATGCCGGGAATGATGGACACGGTGCTTAACCTTGGAATAAACGAAACCACACTGAAGGCAGTGGCCGAGAGAAGCGGGAACGAGAGGTTCGCCTGGGACTCCTACAGAAGGTTCATGCAGATGTTCGGCGACGTTGTGATGAATATACCCCATCACGACTTCGAGCACGCACTGCAGAAAGTCAAGGACGAGAAGGGCGTGAAGCTGGACACCCAGCTTGATACCGAGGACCTCAAGGGGCTCGTGAACAGCTATAGGGAGATCTACAGGAAAGCCATAGGCGAAGACTTCCCCACCGACCCCTGGGATCAGCTGAAGCATTCCATCAATGCCGTTTTCAGCAGCTGGAACAACCCCAGGGCCATCCGCTACCGTGAGCTGAACGAGATCCGCGGGCTGATAGGCACGGCGGTTAACGTTCAGGCCATGGTCTTCGGCAACATGGGCGAGAAGTCAGGTACAGGGGTCTGCTTCACCAGGGATCCGGCAACCGGCGAGAACGTGTTCTACGGGGAGTACCTCATGAACGCCCAGGGCGAGGATGTGGTGGCGGGGATAAGAACTCCCCAGCCCATCGAGACCCTTAACGGGAAGGATCCGGATTCCTACGCCAGGCTGCTCGACCTCAGGCGGAAACTGGAAGAACACTACCGGGACATGCAGGACATCGAGTTCACCATAGAGGAGGGAAAGCTCTACATCCTCCAGACCCGTACCGGGAAGAGAACGGTCTTCGGGGCACTGAACATGGCTGTGGACATGCACGAAGAGGGGCTGATAAGCAAGGAGGAAGCCGTCAGGCGCGTTCCCGCCCAGAGCTTCAATCAGCTCTTCGCCCCTGTGCTCGGTTCCGAAAGCAAGGAGAGCGCCAGGCTTCTCACGAAGGCGCTGAACGCCTCCCCTGGAGGCGCCTGCGGAAAAGCCGTCTTCACCGCTGAAACCGCCGAGGAATGGGCGGCCAGGGGTGAGAGTGTAATACTCTGCCGCCTTGAGACCAGCCCTGAAGACATCGGCGGAATGGCGGTTGCAAAGGGCATCCTCACCGCCAGGGGTGGAATGACCAGCCACGCCGCCGTGGTGGCCAGGGGAATGGGCGTTCCTTGTGTCTCAGGCGCTGACGAGCTGCACATCGACAGTGCAGCCGGTGTGATGAAGTGCCAGGACGTAACCGTGAACCAGGGCGATGTGATCGCCATAGACGGATTCACCGGAGAAGTTTTCGCCGGTGAGGTAACCGTGAAGCCCAGCGAGATAGTGCAGGTCCTCCGGAAGGAGATGTGCGCCGAGGAAAGCGGGCTTTTCAAGGCATACGGTAAACTCGTAGGCTGGGCCGACGAGTTCAGAAGGCTCAAGATAAGGACCAATGCCGACACTCCCAGGGACACTGAGATGGCCGTCCTCTTCGGCGCCCAGGGAATAGGGCTCTGCAGGACCGAGCACATGTTCTTCGAGGGTGAGCGGATCATCCCGTTCAGGAAACTGATCCTGGTTGCCGACGACGTAAAGAGAACAAGGGAGAAGATCCAGGCAGGCGCCGGGGACATCGAGGCCCTGAAAAAGGAACTTGCCGGTCCGGAGAAAACATATAACGAAGCCCTTTCCGAGCTGCTTCCCCTTCAGAAGCAGGACTTCAAGGGGATATTCAGAGTGCTCGACGGCCGTCCCTGCAACGTGAGGCTCCTGGACCCGCCCCTCCATGAGTTCCTTCCCCAGGACGAGGAGGGTCAGAAGGAGATGGCAGAGGTCATGGAGGTCTCCCTGGAAACGGTGAAGAGCAAGGTGGAATCCCTCCACGAGTTCAACCCCATGATGGGGCACAGGGGATGCAGGCTGGGGCTTACCTATCCGGAAGTTACCGATATGCAGGTAAGGGCCATCATGGAGGCAGCCGTGGAAGTTGCCGAGGAAGGGATCGAAGTGATCCCCGAGATCATGATCCCCCTGGTTGGGAACGTGCGGGAGCTTGAAGCAGCCAGGGAGAGGGCCCAGTCTGTGATAGACAGGGTGCTTTCCGAAATGGGCAAGTCCCACGACTTCATCAGCTATACCATCGGCACCATGATAGAGATACCCAGGGCGGCGGTTACCGCCGATCTCATAGCGGAGAAGGCCGATTTCTTCAGTTTCGGCACCAATGATCTCACCCAGATGGGATGCGGCTTCTCCAGGGACGATTCCGGCAAGTTCCTTGGCGAGTACGTCCAGATGGGGATCTACGAAAGGGACCCCTTCTCCTCCCTGGACATCGACGGCATAGGAAGACTGGTCAGGACAGCGGTAGACCTGGGCCGGAGCAGCAAGCCGGGAATAAAACTGGGTGTCTGCGGAGAGCACGGAGGAGACCCCGCCTCGATCAGGTTCTTCGAGTCGGTGGGCCTGGACTATGTGTCCTGTTCCCCTTACCGTGTGCCGGTGGCCCGGCTGGCCGCCGCCCAGGCGGTCCTCGAAGACCGGTAGCGGAGCCTCAGGGAGCCCCCGGTGAAGAGGATAGACGTTCTTGCCGCCATGGGAAGTCCCGCGCTCCTGAAAGCAACTGAGGAGGCCCTCCTGCGGGAGGGCCTCTCCGTACAGACCGTCGGGAACGGAATAGACGCCGTGCTTGAGGCCCTGAAGAACCGACCCAGGTGCGTTCTCTGCGGTCAGGTACTCGCCGGTCTCGACGGCATGAAGGTATGCAGGCTGCTTAACTCCATGTTCACGCGCAGGGAAATGCCTGTGATAGTAAGCATTCCCGACAGCAGACCGGAGATGAGACAGAGAGCCCTCAGCGCCGGAGCGGCGGCGGTGGTCGACTATTCAACACCCATGGGCGAAACGGCGGGGCTTATCAGGCTCCACCTGGCGGAGTCGATTCAGCTGCCTGGAAGGTCCGAGCTTGCGGTTTCCAGGGACAGAGTGCTTCCCATGGCCGCCGACTGCCTGGAGGATTCCCTTGAATCCATCGAAACCGTGTTCAGGCTGGCGGCGGATCTGAGGACCGTTACCTCTGTTGCGGAGGCCTGCAGAAAGGTATCCGCCGCGGTTCTATGGGGGCTGGGATTCCAGAGGGTCTGGGTGGGCCTGCTGAACAGGGGCGGCACCGGTTTCGAGGCAGTATCCTACAGGGGAAGGGGCATCACAGGTGATCCCATCCCGCTGAATCCCGCAGGCAGAAAACTTCCCGGTGACTATCTCCTTTCAACCGGTACCCAGGTGTACGCATGGGAGGGGGATTTCTCCGGTAGCGGCCTTGAATGGGCCGGCAGCAGCACATATGTGGACACCCCAATCAAGTCGGGCAACTCCGTTATCGGTCTGATAAGATGTGACAACGGCCTTTCCAGGAGGAAGCCCGTTTCGGAGAGCCTCAGGAGTCTTCGGATGCTCTCGGACATCCTTTCGGCCTTCATAAGGTATCTTGATTCCAGGGACAGGCTGGAGGAGAGAAGGAGCACCCTGGACACGGTGCTGGCAGACCTCTGGAGCGCTATGGTCATACTGGATCCGAATGGCAGGATAATAGACAGCATGGGTGATTTCATGCAGATTCCCGGGGTGGAAACCCCGGAAACCGGTTCCTCTCTTCAGAGCTTCCTCTCATCATTTCCCGCCGCTCAGGTGGAGAAGATCGCCGATGCCCTGGCTTCCAGAAGGGATCATGACGCGGGGGCCATCGCAGTGGGCGATCGTGGCTGGACCCAGCTCTCCCTGCGGGCTTCAGGGGGCAGGGAAATAGTTCTCTCCATGAGCGACATGACCGGAAGGGAGAGGACCCGTGAGAGAGCCAGACTCCTTGAGACGGAGACCGATGCAGTAGCTTCACTGGCGGCGGACCTTACCTCCGAAGGGGACGTACGGGAGATATGCAGGACCATGCTCCGTACACTGGAGACCTTCTATCCCGACGAATCCATCGCCGTAATGGCCGCGGGTTCGTCAAGGTCCGGCGTGGTTCCCGACAAAATGGAGGTGCACGCGGTCTCCAGGGCAGGATACGGCACAGGAGCCCTGATACCAGGCGCCGTGATACAGGTGGACGGCGACAGGGGCAGTGGAGGAGTTGTGGGAGAGGCGGTAAGGACCGGAAGGATCACCAGCGTGCCCGACGTGCTCAACTGCGACTTCTACATTACCGGTATGGCCGAAACCCGCAGTGAGCTGGCCATCCCCATGCTGAGCAGGGGAAGGGTGGTTGGTCTCATAGATCTCCAGAGCCCGTCCGTGGGAAGGTTCCAGGGAGATGACATCAGACGGCTCAACAACATGATCGGTTTTGCGGCGGGGGTACTGGATACAGCGCTGCAGAAGACTGAACTGATAAACATGGTGAGGCGTGACAGACTCACCGGTCTCCACAACATGACCTTCTTCGAGGAACGGTATCCGGAGGAGTTCGAAAGGGCCAGACGGTACCAGTACCCGTTCTCCCTGATAATGATGGACATAGATGACTTCAAGAACTATAACGACTCCTTCGGGCACCCCATGGGCAATGTGCTCCTTCAGAAGGTTACCCGGGCCATGGTCAGCGCCCTGAGGGACGTGGACATCCTGGTGCGCTACGGAGGTGAGGAGTTCATCTGCATACTTCCCCTCACCGAGAAGCATGTGGCCGTGGAGATAGCCGAAAGGATACGGTCGAAGGTGCTGGAGGCGAACAGCACCATACCCCACTCCGAAGAGCAGCCCAGGGGAGCCGTAACCCTCAGCCTGGGCGTTGCGGCCTATCCCGTTGATTCCAGGGAAAAGGATGAACTGATCGAACTCGCGGACCAGAGGATGTACCGGGCGAAGCGCGCCGGAAAGAACCAGGTCTGCCATTCATAGGGCCGGATGAATATGTACCATGTGGTGATAAGGGACGGATTCCAGAGCTACTGCACCAGGAAGATAGAAGCCGCCCTGGATGAAATGATCGGTGAAGCCGGCGGCTGGCCCGAAGGGACATCCCGGGGCGACAGGGTCCTCCTGAAGGTGAACATGCTGGCGGCGAAGGCCCCCCACAGGGGAATAACCACACATCCCGCAGTGGTGGCGGCGGTGGCTTCCCTTTTGAGGCAGAGGGGCTGCGAGGTACACATCGGAGACAGTCCAGGCGGCGCCGTGAAGGGTGTTGAGAGGTACTGGCGGATCTGCGGTTTTCAGACGGCTGCGCGGATCACTGGAGCATCCATGGTGAACTTCGAAGCCTCAGGGTCCAGAAGGGTTTCGATCCACGGAAGGGAGTACGACATAGCTCTCCCCGTACTGGAAGGCTACAGCTGCAGGATCAACCTCTCGAAGTTCAAGACCCACTCCTACACCAGGATGACCAACTCATTGAAGAACGCTTTCGGGATAGTGCCGGGATTCGGAAAGGCTATGCTTCACATGAGAAGCCCCAGACCCCGGGACCTGGCGGTTAACATAGTGGACCTTTATGAAATAGCGGATTTCGGGCTGAACATCACCGATGGTATAACCGCGATGGACGGACGGGGCCCCAGCACCGACGGAAGGAAGAGGCACGAAGGATTCCTGGCGGTTTCCCGGGACGGGGTCTCTCTGGACATGGCGCTTTCCCAGATGGCCGGTCTTCCCTGGAACGAGCTTGATTCCAGCAGGGAGGCAAGGCGAAGGGGTCTGGGGCTTCCTTACGAAGAGATAAAGGTGAAGGGGAGCCATGAGTTCGTGGACTTTCAGATACCCGGCCCCTCATACCTGAACCACATACCTTCCTGGCTTGGGTCCCTGGCCCGGATACTCCTGAGGAGAGCGCCGGTGAGCAACTCGAAGTGCACCGGATGCGGAGTATGCAGACGGGCCTGCCCCGCCGACGCCATAGAGATAAGGGGAGGAAGGGCCTTCATGAAAAGGGGAAGATGCATCATGTGCCTGTGCTGCCACGAGATGTGCCCTGAGAACGCGGTGGAAGTGAAACTTCCCCTGGGAAGGGGCTGAAAATGGCCCGGATTACCTTTTCCCACAGGATCCAGTACATTGCGGTACGATCCTTTACCTTCCTGTTAAACCTGCTTCCGCTCAGGTCGGCCCTTGCCCTGGGCGCCTGCATGGGCCGCGCCGCCTGGCTCCTGGGCGTTCGAAGGAGGATATGCAGGATCAACATCGAAACGGCTTTTCCCGGTACCCGCCGGAGGGCCGTGGACCGGATCGGCAGGGAGTCCTACGCCAACACCGGCAGGTTCATGGTGGAGTTCGCCAGGCAGAAGCGCATGGGCATGGAATACTTCCAGAGGTACATAACCGTTGAGAAGAACCGGGCACTGGAGGAATTCCTGGCCCATGAAGGCGGAGTGATAGCCCTTGGCTACCATTTCGGCAACTGGGAGTACAACGGTGTGTGCCTCCAGTTCCTGGGCAAGGAGACCACATTCCTGGTGGGAAGGCAGCACAATCCCCTGATCGATTCATACATCAATTCCCTCCGCTCCGCCGCCGGACCGGAACTGCTCACAAGGGACGCCTCCATGAGGGGGGTCATCAGGATAGCCAGAAAGGGAGGAGCGGTCTGCTGGCTCAGCGATCAGTACGGCGGCAGGAACGGCATTGTGGTGGACTTCTTCGGTCACCCCGCATCAACCCCCAGGGGGGCCGCCGCCTTCAGCGTGAAACTGGGTATGCCCATTCTCTGCGGCGTCATGATCCGGGAGAAGGGTCCCTTCCAGCGGTTCTCTCCCAGGGCTTTCCTGCTCCCCGACCCAGACCTGCCGAAGAAGGAGGCGGAAGCGGACATCACCGCAAGGTACACGAAGGTCCTGGAGGAAGTGGTCAGGGAGTATCCGGAGCAGTACTGGTGGGCCCACAAGAGGTGGAAGAGAACAACGGATATCTACAGGCACCGCTGAACTGTCCAGCTATTGTGCGAATATTGACTCCCGGCTATACTAATACTCTACGAGCATCGAAAAGTACCGTTCTTCGGGGAGGGTTTCATGCTTTTACGGAAACCTCTTCCGGCGGAGCCGGAAAGGGCTCTGATACTGGGCGCCGGGGCATTCGGTTCCCGGGCGGCCCGTGAGATAGGCAGGGAACTCCCCGGCTGTTCCGTTCACATAGCGGATCTGAGAACGGATATCGCCCCGGACCTTCCCGGGGAGCACCATCCGGTAACCGAGGCCATGGACCTGATGCTGGACCTTCTCCGGGAGGACCGCCCTGACGACCTGGTGATACCCTGCGTTCCTGTGCATGTGGCTTTCAACTGGGTCCTCACCCATCTGGGGTTCTGCATCCCTGTGCCGGTGGCCCTGATGGAGCAGCTTCCCGGGGCGGTGGCGGGTAAGGATGGCTGCATATACTCCTCGCTGAGCGATTTCGTCTGTCCCGCGGACTGCCGGGAACCTGAGGATGAATGCCCTGTGAGCGGTGAGAGCCGCCGTTACCCCCTTTTCGACACCATCGCATCGCTTTCCCCTCCTTCGTACACGAATCTGACTGTTCGGTCTGAGCAGCTCCTTCCAGGGGTGGGGGCGATTTCAGCCGGTGTGCTTTTCGATCTCCTGAACCGGGCAAGGTCCAGGAGGGGGAGATTCCTCATTGCCACAGCCTCCAGATGCCATGGAGTCATACATGGTTTTACGCACTAGAAAGGATCCCGGATGAGAACAACTCTGATACTTCTCTGTACCTTTGCCGCCCTGACGGCGGCTGGCGATATGAGGGATCAGGCGGTGACCGTCTCCGCAGGTATTCCCGGACTCCTGCTGCCCGAACTGGGTTACGAATACGCCTTCAGTGAAAACGACAGGATCGGTCTTGCATTAGGCACCATATGGATAGTGCCCGAGGCCAGGGTAAGCTACATAAGGCTCATGCGGTCTTTCGAACTCACCGGAAGCCTGGGCACCGTGGGCTCTCTCAGCGATGACGATTTCGGAATCCTCACCACTGATGATCCCCTGATCTATGTTTCCGCCACAGGGGGCTACAGGTACTCGGCTGACGGCGGCTTCATTTTCCGCATCGCCGGCGGCGGAGCCCTCTTCATCTGGGAAGAGGGGGAGACCCCTGTGCCATTCGGCCAGATAGGTGTCGGTTACGGTTTCTGACCGTTCTACAGACCTGAGCAGTCAACTATGTGAAGCTGCTGGTACCCCAGTTCCGGGTCCATCTCCCAGGCAAGTATCCCGTTCTCGGAGATGGAGAACTGCCAGGTCCACCCTTCCCTCTCGAAGAGATAGTGCCCCAGGAGTTCCCCTGTGGAGGTGTCGAAAACATCGAAAACCGGCCTCAGGTAGGTTCCCCTCTGTACCCAGATGTTGCCGTCGGGACCTATGTCCACCTTCAGCACCATGTCCCGGTAGGGTTCGGGCTCGTAGCCGTTCATCCCCTGGCCGCCCATCTGGCTGAAGAAGCCCTCCATGTAGGCCTTTTCCTCGGCTATCTCCTCCGGGGTTTTGGGAACCGGCTCCAGATCCATGGTGATGGTGAATGTCTCTGTTCCGTCTGGATGCCAGCAGTGCACTTCATACTGGTCTGACTCGCAGAGGGCCATCATCACGAGTTCTTCGCTGCCCCCCAGCGTAAGGCCGAAGAGGAAGTCGTTGATCATATCAGAAGCGCCGTTGTTGATAAGGTCGTTCAGGGAGACCTCCACCGACTCCGCCCAGAACACATGGCCGTAGTCCTCGGCGCCGCGCTGGAAATCGACTATCCTTCTGTAAAGGATGAAGTTCTCGCCGTCACCCTCGTCGAAATCCGGTTTGTATGCGGCGAAGGTGGAATCGGAAAGGGCAACACACTGCATGGGAAGGTTTTGGGGCCAGTTCTGTATCATTTCCCTGTAACCCAGTGTGTCGTCGAAGACAACGAAGCCCTGCTTCATCCCGTCAGATATATGGATTTCCCCACCCATCTGGAAGAATTCGAAGGAAAGCATGGAAAGTTCGCCGGGACCATCACCCTGTCTGGAGATCTGTCTGAGGTATTGACCGTCCGGGGTAAACTCCTTCAGGCACACTCTGCCTGGATCGAGTACAAGGATATTCCCCGAGGGTATGTGATAGTCTGCGTAGTTCAGTATTCCGAACGTGTT
>ERZ795048.623-NODE-623-length-36426-cov-30.174150_pt1 | contig 36426 bp, 23 predicted proteins | sample MGYA00375132_ERZ795048 | MGnify/ENA primary metagenome ERZ795048 (study PRJEB30177, sample SAMN05720225) | activated sludge metagenome | isolation source: Anaerobic digester | place: Hong Kong | collected 2014-12-17 ...
GGCAGGCAGGAGTCAGGTCTGCGTCATCTGCGTTCTAAAATTTAATTCAAAATGCGCAAAGTAGCCATTATCGATCTTGGTACCAACACCTTCAACCTGCTAGTTGCATCGGTTAACGGTGACGGAACCTACCAAATTATTCATAGCGGAAAGCTCCCCGTTAAGCTAGGCGAGGGCGGAATTAACCAGAAAATTATTGCCCCTGCAGCCTACCAGCGCGGGTTAAACGCTATTGGCGAACATTTTCGCACAATTCTTCTTCATGGCGCAACCGAGGTTTTTGCTTTTGCAACCTCGGCAACCCGCAATGCTGTAAACGGACAGGATTTTGTTAACGATATCAAAAATCTGTTTGGTGTGGAAGTGAAAGTGATTCATGGCGATGAGGAGGCAGAACTTATTTACCTAGGGGTAAGACAGGCAGTGCAGCTGAATTCCGAGAATGTTTTAATAATCGATATTGGCGGCGGTAGCAACGAGGTGATTATAGGGAATGGGAATAGCTACCACTGGAAAAAAAGTTACGACCTTGGAATATCCCGATTACTCCAACTTTTCAACCCTTCCGACCCAATTTCTTCCGCCGAAGTTAAAAGTGTAGAGAAGTTCCTCGAAAAAGAGTTGAATGACTTGGCTGAGCCCATGAAGCAGTTTGCTCCCAGCATGATTGTTGGAAGTTCCGGCTCGTTCGATACTTACCGTAGCATTCTTACGGCAGCAAAGGTTATCTCGCCCAACGGGAATCCGAGTGTTGAGATTCCGCTTGATGAGTACATAAAACTACACAACCATTTGATTAGTACCACAAAGGAGCAGCGAAACTCAATTCCCGGAATGGATCCCATGCGGGTTGAAATGATTGTTCTGGCCACAATCTTCACCCATTTTCTTGTCAAAAAGTTTGGTATTTCCCGCATGATGCAATCAGCCTACGCCCTGAAGGAGGGAGCTGTTTGGAGGATGATTAATTCCAACAACTAAATTATTCTCTTATTCTGTTTGTTCCACTTCAGCTTACGTTAAGCTGAATTTCTTTTTTTATAGTTATCTTTATCGCAAGAACTTTTAAACGCATTTTTTATGTCCAAAATACTTGTAATCGACGATGAACGTGCCATACGTAACACGCTGAAAGAAATATTGGAGTACGAAAACCATGAGGTTGATTCTGCCGAGGATGGACCCTCGGGCGTTGAACTTTTTCAGAAAGGAAGCTACGAAGCAGTACTTTGCGATATAAAAATGCCGCAAATGGACGGTATAGAGGTTCTCGAGAAGCTTCAGGAAATTTCGGCCGAAACGCCGGTAATTATGATTTCCGGTCACGGAAATATTGATACTGCAGTTGAAGCTATAAAAAAAGGTGCTTTCGATTTTATTGAGAAACCGCTCGATTTGAATAGAATTCTGATTACTCTCCGCAATGCAACCGATAAAACGGTGCTGATAAAGGAAACCAAATCGCTTAAGCGAAAAGTAAATAAAACGTACGACATTGTTGGCGAGTCGCCAGCCATTCAACGAGTTAAGGATATAATCGATAAGGTAGCGCCTACCGAGGCACGTGTGTTAATTACCGGCTCAAACGGAACAGGAAAGGAGCTCGTTGCTCGCTGGCTCCACGAGAAAAGCAACCGTGCCGATATGCCTTTTGTAGAGGTGAACTGCGCAGCAATTCCTTCGGAACTAATTGAGAGCGAACTTTTTGGACATGAAAAGGGCGCCTTCACATCAGCAATCAAGCAGCGTAAAGGGAAGTTTGAGCAGGCCGATGGCGGTACACTATTCATGGACGAAATAGGCGATATGAGCCTAAGCGCTCAGGCAAAAGTGCTTCGTGCACTTCAGGAGAATAAGGTTAGCCGCGTTGGGAGCGATAAGGATATTAACGTTAATGTTCGCATTGTTGCCGCAACCAATAAGAATCTTCAGAAGGAGATTGAAGCCGGTAATTTCCGGGAGGATCTCTACCACCGATTAAGCGTAATAATTATTCAGGTTCCTGCGTTGAGCGAACGGTTGGAGGATGTTCCGCTGTTAGCCCGACACTTTATTGAGCTGGTTTGTGAGGAGTATGGAATGCCCCAGAAAACAATTACCGACGATGCGATAGAGGAGTTGAAAAAGAACAGCTGGACCGGAAATATTCGGGAGTTCAGGAACGTTATTGAGCGCCTGATTATTCTTTGCGACAAAGAAATTACCGGGAACGATGTGAAAGCATTCGTTCAGCCGATATTCAAATAAACGCTTTGGTGAAAGTTAGTTCTTAAAGAAAAAGCAGGCCGACGATTCGGTGAGCTTCTCGTCGGAGTGTTCCTCCAGTAGCTTCAAATCAATTTGGTCAATAAAAATTTCGCTGAGCTTTATGAATGGCGAAACTGCAACTTCACTCTTTTTTGCAGGGAAGTAGATAACTTCCTGGTAAAAGAAGTGAGGGTTGGAGGTCATGTAAATGTCCCCAACCAGGTAAAGTATATTTTTCGTGTTTCGCATCATGGCATTCTGCCTAACTAATGTTAATACAATATAGCAACTTTTTTTGCTTATAAGCAACAGGTTGGCGGCAAAATTTTGATGATTTAGGTCAGTTTATTTTTTTAGAAGAGGTGGCATTTCTCTGTAAATTAAAGATATTCAACTGTGTAACATTAAAGACTAGGGTGCTGAAAGTTTGCATTTGTAACCTTTTTTAACAGAAAAAATTGATAAAAATTAATGGGAGAGGAGGGAAGTTTTCGGGATGTTTCCAACCCAAATGCTGTAAAACAAAAAAAACTCTGATTTTCATCAGAGTTTTTCGGGTGGAAGACCGGGCTCGAACCGGCGACCTTCGGAACCACAATCCGACGCTCTAACCTACTGAGCTACATCCACCATTTTGCGGGTGCAAATTTAATGTTTTTATTTAACAACACAATAATTCACCAAAAAAAATGATTTTACTTTTTATGAGTTCAATTTCTGCATTTAACCCTCAAATAATACTTGTTTTTTATAAATTGCGACACAAATGTTGCTGAACACAATAAAAATAAATAATACCACTTCGCTACAGGCTTTTCAGCTGTTGCGATATGGAGTATTAGTGTTAATTAACATGTTTCTGGCAAAGGTTGGGCTAAGTAAGGAGCAGATTGGTGTTTACGAAACTGTTCTTTTCATTTCGGGGTTGTTTACCTTCTTCTGGGTGTCAGGTATGATTCAGTCGATGCTTCCAGTTGTTGGAGATAATTCAAAAAAACAATCGCCGGAACTATTCAACGTGTTCCTTGTGCTAATTGGATTCTCTATTTTTGTAGTAATTATTGGCTTTCTTTTTGAATCATCCTTTCGAAGTTTTAATGCTATTAGTTCTTTCCCTCACTATAGGTTAGCACTTTTTTATGCAGCCATAGGTGCTCCAGGTAATTTGGCTGAATACATTTTTTTAATTAGAAACGAACCTAGAAAAATACTTGTTTACGGGCTGATTGTATTCTCTCTTCAACTTTTTGTGGTTGTGGCTGCCATTCTAATGGGATTTGGTACATTGGGAGCAGTTTACGCTCTTTTTGCCATAGCCTTAGCTAAAACCCTTTGGGTTTTTTATTTGGTAGTTAAGTATTCAGTCCTGAAAGTTTCCAAACCATTTGTTTTACAGTTTCTTTCGCTTGGATTACCCTTAACCGGGAAGATGCTTGTAGGTGGCTCTGCTTCATACATCGACGGTTTAATAATTACTTCCCGTTTCGATTTATCTTCCTTCGTAACCTTTAGGTACGGTGCACGCGATTTGCCTCTCGTTACTCTAATGGCCAATGGTCTTAGTAATTCGATGCTTCCAGAATTTGCTAGCCGTGAGAAATTGGCTCACACATTGTTTTTGCTAAAAAACAGGAGTAGGAAGTTAATGCACGTCCTATTTCCAGTAACCATAGTTGCCATTCTATTGAGCAAACCGCTTTTCCCATTGATATTCAGCGCAGAATTTACCCAAAGTGCTGATGTCTTTATGGTGTACTTGCTAACGATAAGTAGCAGAATATTGTTCCCACAAACAATTGCAATTGGTCTAAGAAAAACAAGAGCTTTACTAGTAATTTCTTTCATTGAATTGAGTATTAATGTTTGTCTTAGTTTGTTATTAATTAATTACATAGGGCTTGTGGGTGTTGCCTGGGCTACTGTTGTAGCGTTTGTTTTTGAGAAGTTGCTCATTGGGTTTTACATTTATTATAAAGAAAGTATAAAACCAACAAGTTACATTCCTGTCCTACAATATTCTTTATACATGTTTTTCACAGCTTTTTCTTTTTTTATTGCAGTTAAGTTTCTGTAATTTTCGTATTTAATTTGTTAACTGTTTTTTTTGTTATGATGAAGGTGGTTGAAAGAGAAAAGATTGATGTTCAAAAGTATACTGAAAAATTAGAGCAGTTTGAGTGTACCGAAACAGCCATGCAGCCCTGGATTCTCGATGCCGTGTCTCCGGGTTGGGGAATGCTGGCCGACAGCAAGGGAGACTACCTGATGCCCTTGCCAATTCGTTACAAGTTTCTTATCCCGTATGTAACCATGCCTGTATTTGGGCAGCGATTCGAAATTCTTGTTAATAACCCGGTTGAAATTTTCCCAAAAATTATCAGAAACCTCAAGCGGGAGTTCCTTCGTGGAGATATAAACTTCAATATTGAGGGCTTAAAGCGAAGAAAGGTGAAGCTGATGCAAACCTACCAGCTTCCGCTGGAGAAGAGTTACACTGACCTTTTTGAGGCTATGGACGAGGGGCACAGGAAGAATATTGCGAAGGCCAAAAAAATGGTTGATGTGCAAGTTTCACCTCAGAGTTGGGGGCTACTTTGCGATATGAAGAGGGATTTGCTCGACGATAAGAATGTTCGATTCACTGAGTTCAATCAGGTTTCATATGTTCGGTTTGTGGAGATTGCTGTGAAGGAGCATGGGGCGAAACTTTACGTAGCAAATTTCGAGGACGACGTGGTGGCTGCTGCACTCTTTGTTCAGGTTGGGAACCGGTTTGTAATCGACTCGGCCACTTCGCCCCAGGGGCGAAAAAGTTCTGCCATGTACGCAATAGTTAACCAGTTTATTGAAGATTACTCGGGTTCCGGCTCAATTCTCGATTTTGCCGGAAGCAGCATTCCATCCATTGCTGCATTCCGTAAAGGGTTTGGTGCAACTCGGTCGGAATACATCAACGTGCAATGGCGGTGGATATAATTTTGCAGTTGACAATTTTCAATTTTCAACATTACTACCTTTAACCCGGAGATTGCCCATCTACTCTGTCTGCCGCCAGACAGGCATCAGGTGAATCGAAGGGAAAACTCTAATAATAAACCCCAAACTCTCCTTGTATTGAATATGAAATTGCTTTATTTTTGTTGAAAAACGAAGCATGAACACACAAGTAAAATATTTAGAAATTTTAGAGCAGATCAAGTCGCATAAAAATGGCGATGTTTCTATTAGTATGGCTCAAATGGGAATTATTTACGGTGTGAATTATGGTGTATCGGTTCCTGAGTTAAAGGCAATTGCTGAAGCGTTTAAGTACGACCACGAGCTGGCCCTTCTGCTCTTTGAGCAAGATATTCGTGAATGTAAGATTCTGGCAACCTTAGTGGATGACCCGAAAGAGGTTACGGGTGAACAGATGGATTTATGGAGCCAAAGTTTTGTAAATCATGAGATTGTTGAACAGGTTTCTGGGAACCTTTTCTGGAAAACCGAGTGTGCACTTTCACGTAGTATTGAATGGTGCCTATGCAGCGATGAGTTAATGCAAAAGGCGGGAATGATTATTGCAGCCCGTAAGGCAACCGATATGGAGGTTAAGGACTCAGTTTTTGACCCCTATATTGAGATAATTGATAATTTCGAGGATAAACAAATGTCGCAAAACAAGGTAGCAGTTGCATACCTTCTCCGTCAAATTGCCCTCCGAAACGAAAACTTTAAATCCAAAGTTTCTGCACTCGCTCAACGCATGTCAGATTCAAACGACGAGAATAGAGCTTGGGTTGGCAGTAACCTGCTCTACGAGTTGGAGGAAGTTGAGGATTAAATATTTTCGCTCCAATTCTTTTTTAAAATCATTAGTGTCCGTTAAAATTTGTAGGTTAAGAATTTTTGAACAATTGATTTCTCGCTTCGCTCAAAATCTTTTTAGTTGTATCGGACACTATTTTATTAAAATCTAATTTTTTGAGTTAACTCCAATTTCAAATCTGTAATTCTGGCAGTTCACATAGCTTGGTATAGGAATTGTAAAATCAAATTCTGAAAACCAATTAAACAAAATTGACATGTTCAAATCGTCGAATCCTGCTCTTAGTGAGCAGATTTTTGCCAAAACAAGAACCGAAGCTTCCTCGGAGGTAATGACCGTACAAGGAACAATGGGAAAAGCACTGCTAATGCTTGCCCTTGTTGTTTTGGGAGCCGTTTACACTTGGCGTTCATTCTTCATGGGAGGAAACCCAACCATTTGGATGATGGTTGGTGGAATTGGAGGTTTTATTACTGCGCTTATCACTGCATTTTCTCCAAAGACGTCACCAATTTCAGCTCCAATTTACGCAATACTTGAAGGGCTTCTGCTGGGTGGTCTTTCTGCCTTTATGGCAGCACAGTACACCGGCAATATTGTGATTCAGGCTGTTGGCCTTACCTTCTCAACTTTTTTCCTAATGCTTTTCCTATACCGTAGCGGAATAGTGAAGGTAACCGCAAAGTTTAGGATGGGAGTTTTTGCAGCAACTGGTGCAATTGCTTTAATGTACCTGGTTTCGTTTATTGCCGGTCTTTTTGGTGCAAACTTCGGATTCATCCACGATGGTGGAACTTTAAGTATCATTGTAAGTTTAATAATTGTTGGAGTTGCAGCCTTAAACCTTGCCCTCGATTTCGATTTTATTGAGCGAGGGGCTGCCATGGGCTCTCCCAAGTATATGGAGTGGTATGGTGCTTTCGGATTGATGGTAACACTTGTATGGCTCTACATCGAATTCTTAAAGCTGCTGGCAAAATTCTCGAGAAGAAACTAGCTGCTTTGGTATAAAATTATGAAAAAGCCGGGCTTTTATGGCCCGGCTTAATTTATAGTTCCAACGTCATTTGTGAAGCTTTACCTGTATCGAAACTTGATTTATCAGGTGTCTTTTCTTCTTGTGAGCCATCTTCTGGCAGTCCATCACTAATGATTTCACCTTCAAGATTACTCGGTTTATTTTCTTTCTGAAGAGGTTCAATGAATTCAACTTTCTTTATCTGGTAACTTGATACCCGTTTACCTTTCGCCTTAAACCCTTTTATCCCTATAAATTCCTCTACATCAATCTTCTCCGGATCTCTACTTGAGTTTTTCCCTCCAAATGTAACCTCAATGCAAGGAAACTCATCGGTACTTATTTCGTTGAGGTACGATTTTCCTCCATTTGAAATAAAACTTTGAGGTTTTTCCGATGGTTCAATGGTGAAACGCTTGACATAGTGTAATTCCTGCTCACCATCGTAGTATGTTGCTGAGAAAACTTTCTCGGGAACATACTTTTCAATAAGCAGAACGTTGTCAGCAAAGTGTGTGGAAGGATCGAAGCCAGATAGGTAGTATTCACCATCCTTGTTAACTACCAACAATCTATCGCTCCCAAGAAACTCTCCTAAAAACTCGCCACGTCCATCATTGTTTAAGCGGAAAACATCCCAATCAAACCATACCTTAATTCCACCCAGTGTACTTCCAATAACCTCCTTTAGCTGGGTTTTATGAATGGCATATCGGGTAAAAATATTTCCCTGCGACTGTCTTCCTTTTATAGCCAGCTGGCTAAAATCGAGCTCCATAATGAGGTTACGAAGACGAGGACGAGGCTTGAGGAAAACTTTTAGAATTTCGGCTTCACCATTGGGGTTTGCGCTCATGTAAAGAATCTGCGTGCCTTCGGTTCCCTTTGTAATATCGTACTCCTTGTCTCTTGTGATGCCGGTAATCGCGCAACGTTTCATCATTATATCGCCGTTTCGTCCGTCACGGTATAGAACGTTGTATATGGTTCGGTTATCGTTGCGCTTGAAAACGTTAATGTGCAAAATGCTTTTTCCAAAGAATGCTTTGTCTTGAACTTTGGTAATCATGTATTTACCGCTCTTTAGGAAGACAATCACCTCATCAATATCAGAACATTCGCAAATGTACTCGTCCTTCTTTAGGCCGGTGCCAAAGAAACCCTCATCGCGGTTAACGTAGAGTTTCTGGTTGGCCACAACCACTTTTGTTGCTTCAATGGTATCGAAGCTACGGAGCTCGGTTCTACGCTCACGGCCTTTCCCGTGCTTCTTCTTAATTTGCTGGTAGTAGTTTATTGTGTATGGAATAATGTTGGCTAGATGGTTCTTCACCTCCTCCATTTCGGCCTCAATGTTCTTAATATACTCATCGGCCTTCTTGGCATCGTACTTCGAAATACGCTTGATTTTTATCTCGGTCAGCTTAACAATATCGTCGCGGGTAACTTCACGACGTAGAAGCTTCTTGAAAGGTTCCAGCTCCCTGTCGATGGTTTCAAGCACCGATTCCCAGGTTTCGCATTCCTCAATGCTTATGTAGATTCGGTTTTCAATGAAAATCTTCTCCAGTGAGGAAAGGTGCCAGTTTTCTTCCAGCTCGTTTAGCCTAATCTCCAGCTCGCGGGTAAGCAGGTGTCGGGTTCTGTCAACCGATGTTCGAAGAATCTCCTTAACCCCCATGAATCGAGGCTTGTTGTCGAAAATTATGCAGGAGTTGGGCGATATGGAAACTTCGCAATCAGTAAATGCGTAGAGCGCATCGATGGTTTTATCGGGCGAAACGTCGGCCGGAAGGTGAATGAGAATTTCCACATTCTCAGCCGTGTTATCGTCAATTTTTCGAATTTTTATTTTGCCCTTATCGTTCGCCTTAATAATTGAATCGATTAGAGAAGTGGTATTCTTTCCGAAGGGCAAATCGGTAATAGCAAGGGTTTTGCGGTCAACTCTCTGGATTCTGGCACGAACCTTTACCGCTCCGCCACGCAGCCCATCGTTATAGCGGGAGCAGTCGGCCAGCCCGCCAGTTGGGAAATCGGGGTAAAGTTCAAAATCCTTACCTTTCAGGTAAGAAATTGCTGCATCAATTAGCTCGATGAAGTTGTGTGGAAGAATTTTGGACGCAAGTCCTACCGCAATACCTTCAACTCCCTGTGAAAGGAGAAGAGGAAACTTAACGGGAAGGGTCACGGGTTCCTGGTTCCTGCCATCGTAGCTGCTCATCCACTCGGTGGTTTTCGGGTTAAAAACAACATCGAGCGCAAATTTCGACAAGCGAGCTTCAATGTAACGAGGAGCAGCGGCACTGTCGCCAGTTAGAATATTCCCCCAGTTTCCCTGGTTGTCAATTAGCAAATCTTTCTGCCCGAGCTGAACAAGGGCATCGCCAATGGAAGCGTCACCGTGGGGATGGTACTGCATGGTGTAACCAATAATGTTGGCAACCTTATTGTACCGTCCGTCGTCCAAACGTTTCATTGCATGGAGTATGCGACGCTGAACTGGTTTTAACCCATCGTCGAGGTGCGGAACGGCACGCTCCAGAATTACGTACGAAGCGTAATCGAGGAACCACTCCTTGTACATACCGGTGATATGAACTTTTTTTGCCGATTCGCTGGTTAGGCGGGCATAACGGTCGTGCTCTTCGGGCGAAGTTTTACGATTATCGTTTCCGTTCAACAGTGCTTCCGCTTCAAAATCTTCGAAACTCATCTATTTCCGTAGTAAAGTCAATTTCAATAAAAAACAATTAAGCAACAGCAGTTTCTTTTAGCTGTTCTGCCTGTTCGTTGGTTTCTTCCAACTCAAGAATATCGTCCATCTCACTCTCAATAATTTCCTCATCAACTTTAAGGTTTTCAATAATGAATTCTTGACGTTCAGGAGTATTTTTCCCCATGTAGAATGAGAGTAGATCGGGGATTGTATCGTGTGAGGAGATACGAACCGGATCAAGCCTTATATCCTTGCCAATAAAGTGTTTAAACTCATCGGGCGAGATTTCACCAAGTCCCTTAAAACGAGTGATTTCAGGGTTTGGTCCCAGCTCCTTTATGGCGTTCTCTTTTTCCTCGGGTGAGTAGCAGTAGCTGGTTTTCTTCTTATTTCTAACCCTGAAAAGTGGAGTTTGTAGGATGAATAGGTGTTCCTGACGAATCAGGTCGGGGAAAAATTGTAGGAAGAAAGTTATGAGAAGCAGCCGAATGTGCATACCGTCAACATCGGCATCGGTTGCAATTACAACCTTATTGTAACGAACGTTTTCAATATCCTCCTCAATGTTTAGGGCTGCTTGAAGCAGGTTAAACTCCTCGTTCTCGTACACAATTTTTTTCGACAAACCGTAGCTGTTAAGCGGTTTTCCTTTGAGCGAGAAAACGGCCTGTGTGTTCACATCGCGACTTTTAGTTATGGAACCGCTGGCCGAGTCGCCCTCGGTTATGAAGAGAGTTGTTTCGTTAGCGCGCTCATTCTTATCGTTATAGTGAATGCGGCAGTCGCGCAGCTTGCGGTTGTGAAGGTTTGCCTTCTTTGCCCGTTCGCGGGCAAGTTTTTGAATCCCTGAGATTGCTTTCCGCTCTTTTTCTGATTCAAGTATTTTATGAAGAATTGCATTTGCAGAATCGGGATTTTTATGCAGGTAGTTGTCGAGCGTATTCTTTACAAAATCGAGAATATACTGACGAACCGTTGGGCCTTCTGGCCCCATATCTCTGCTACCCAGTTTAGTTTTTGTTTGGCTCTCGAAAACCGGCTCCTCAACCCGAATGCTAATGGCAGCAATTATTGAGGTTCTGATATCGGATGCGTCGAAATCCTTCTTGTAGAATTCGCGAATAGTTCTAACAAACGCTTCCCTGAAAGCTGTAAGATGAGTTCCTCCCTGGGTTGTGTGCTGCCCGTTTACAAACGCGTAGTAATCCTCACCGTAGCCGTTCCCGTGGGTAATTGCGACCTCAATATCGTTGTCCGTTAAATGTATGGGTGGATAGAGTTCCTGTCCTGAAAGTTGCTCATTGAGCAGATCGAGCAGCCCGTTCCTTGAGACGTATGGAGTTCCGTTGAACCTGATTGTAAGCCCTTTGTTGAGGTAAGTGTAGTTACGCACCATGTTCTCGATGTACTCCTGCTGAAAATCGAATTTCCCAAACAGGGTTTCGTCGGGCAGGAACTCAACGTAGGTTCCGTTGGCTTCCTTCAGGTTTTCAAAATCTTCCTGGTTAACAATTTTGCCGCAGCTATACTCTACCAGCTTCGATTTTCCTTCGCGGAAACTTTGAATGCGGAATGATGACGATAGTGCGTTTACGGCTTTGATACCCACACCGTTGAGACCAACCGATTTCTTAAAAACTTTGGAATCGTACTTGGCGCCGGTGTTGATTTTTGATGAAACATCAACCAGCTTCCCAAGCGGAATTCCGCGGCCATAGTCGCGAACAGTTACGTGCTTTTCGTTCACGTTAAGCTCAATGGTTTTCCCATTGCCCATAATAAACTCATCCACAGAGTTGTCGAACACTTCCTTAAGAAGCACGTAAACTCCATCATCGGGCTGTGAACCATCGCCCAACTTGCCAACATACATTCCCGGCCGCAGGCGAATGTGCTCGTGCGACTCAAGCGTTCTGATACTGTCTTCTGAATACGTTCCGTCCATATATAATCTTCCCTAAGTAACCCACAAAAGTAGCAATAAATTCTGCGTGGCGGAAAAGAGTTTATCAACAGGTAATGAACAGGGGCGAAGAGGGGAATGATGAATGTAAAATGATGAATGTAAAATGTTGATTGCAAAATGGAAAAAGAAAACGTTTGGGAGGATTCATTTACCAAACTCCTGCCGTTAGAAAAGAAAAAGAAATAAAATTCAAATAGTTCCTTCTACCTAGAAATAATTAATTTCTTAATAACAATTCCATTCTCAGTAATAATTCGAACTACGTAAAGTCCTTTAGGTAACGTAGAAACATCCGTAATCACCTCCTTTGAATCAGTTGGCTGGGTGTGGATAATGCTACCCATAGAATTTACAAGTTGGATTTGTTTGATTCTGCTGTCAGCAGCAATTCTCAGGTTATCCTTCGCAGGATTTGGGTAAAGTAAAACTTTGATTTCCTGAGCGAAGAAATTGGTGCCAGTTGATTCCACAAACGATGCATGAATTGTGTGGTTCTGAGAAACTGCGCTGAAGGTGAAACTTCCAGTTCCATTGGTAGAAATATCAACATCGCTTAGAACGCTTTCGCCATCGACGAGCACATCGGTAATTTCCTCCCCGCTATCGGGTATTATTGAAAAAATTCTACTTGCTCCCTGGTAAACGCCAATATTTCCAGCAGGTACAATTGTTCCATTTTCGGATGCCGATGCGAATATTGAGTATGCGTTAAGCGCAGCTCCATCGATGCTGATGTTGTTGAATGTAACCCTATCTCCTTCGTCGGCTGTTAGGTTATTGCCGCTAAAGCGAATTCGGGTTTTGAAGTTGGGATTGTTTTCAACGCCGGCAACTCCTGTGAAATCAACTTCAACAACTTGATAGCTGCCTGAGATGCTGTAGCTTGATGTTACTCCGCTGGTTGACCAGCTGGGCTCTCCGTCGGCAATTGAATAATCGATTCGAAGGCCTGATGCGGCTCCTTCGTCCATTACCGCAAATTTTAGAACAATATCTTCAAAACCATTTGTTGGAACATCAAGAATAATGGTGTTTTCGCCACCATTGCCCGAGAAGGGCTGCTTAATCTGAATAGCTCGCATTTCAGACTCACTGTAAGGAATTCCGTTATTCCCTTCGGGTCTGTAGTTCAAATTTGTTGGATTGTTGCGTCGTTCCATCGATGCCTTACGCCAGCTCGGATCGCTGCTGTTAAACGGGTACCCATTGAGCGCAGAATGGAAATTCAGCGTAGCCAATTCGTTAATATCGTAGGTAGCATCGATGGTTTCGAGCGGTTTATCGTTAGGAATGTTGGTTCCAAAGAACCAGTAGTGAATAAGCATTGGATTGTCAACTTTCGTAAAGTGGGCAATGGCTTCAATATCGCCGGAAAGGTTTACGGTAATTTTTGAATTTGTTGAACTTGAAGCACCTTCCCAGTGGCTAAACTGGTATCCTGGTTGGGGAATTGCTTCCAGCTCAATTGGAATTCCCTTGAAGTATTGTCCTGTCCATGGATAAGGATGAGAGGAAACTCCCATGGTGCGGGGGTTAATGTCAATTGAGTTTATTTTAACATGGCCGTGAATTTCGTTTGAAACGTTGATCGTTACGTAAACTTCGCTTGATAAACTGAACTTTTGCTTTATATGCTGACGTTGGTAAGCAGGCCTTTGGGCAGCAAAATCTCTGAGAACATCAACGTTACTGTGCCACTCGGTCATTGATGTTGGGCGTCGCCAGCGATTTACATGCTCCTGCATTTCGGGCTCAAGAATTCCGCTAATTGAATCGATTACAGAAAGAACATGATCGTAGCTGAAGGTTGTGTTTAGCAAATCGCAGTAGCGATTTATAAACTTGTGCTTAAATTCTTGGTTTTCCAGTAGTTTTCGAATAAGGAAGGTTGACCACGATGGGTTTGGCCATCCGGGTCCGTCGGGTTCAGTTGCCATGGCCAAAGTATTGTGCGCAGCGCCCTCCTCAATTCCCGGAACGTAGTAGAATGGAAGTAAAAATCCAAAATCTGTATCGAGAATCATCCACCGCCAGCGACCATCCAAGCCAACGGGAGCATCGGGATCGTAACCATCGCGAAGATATTTCCAGTACAACGTGTTGTTACCCGGCCAATCGGTGTTCATGGAGTAAATGTGGATGAGCTCATAGTCAATAAAACTTTCCACATCCATCATGCTTACTACGTTCTGGTAGTTTGCGCTGTTCGACATGCTGTTGGAGTTGATGTAGCTTAGCATGCTGTTGTACTGATCGACACCCGCATAATTTCCAAACTTGTACTCGGAGTTGTTCTGCATAATCGTCATCTCATCCTCATCAATTCCGTAGTGCGATTCGATGTAGTTCTCCTCGTACTTATCGCGAACATTGTGGATTCCCCAGTATTCACCGTTGATAAAAAGAATGGATGGAAAGTAGTGTTGCGTTTCAACGCTAAAATCCTTTGCCAGGTACTGAATGAACCCATCGCGGAAAACTGCCCAATCCCAGTCGTTCCCTGAATTCCGGAGGATGAAACGCTTGTATTTTTCAACCGGTTTGTTGCTGAAGAGCGGATACTTAATCCAGCTGTTACCGTACTCGCTGCGGGCGCAAACACGAATCGATTTTCGTGGACGGCTTCGGGTTGTATTCCCGTTTAGCTGAATACCGATATCCTCCTTAAAACCTAACTTGCCACCAGTTTCGAAGAAGCTTAGGTTTGCCGGACGCTCCCATTCGATGCCTTCCTGAAACATGTTGTCGTAGTACCCGGGAACGTAAATTCCAATCTCATCGTCGAAAAGATTATCGCGATGGGTTGCTAAAGAAAAGTACGGAAGGGTATATCGGCTTGACCCTTCGCTATCGACAATATATGAGTATGTGTAAGTTTTTGCTTCGGGAGCATCGGGGTGAATAACCTTTGCACGAACCACGTTAATTTTAAAAACTTCGCCCAGCGGCGGTTGCCAACCCTCATAGTACGGAGGACCCGGATTATCGTCGTAGTTTGTCGGAATCATCGAAATATCGTTGGGTTCACCCTCACGACTTTCGATAACAATTGGCGACTGGTATAACGTTGAGTTCACGTTGGGTTCAGAACCATCGAGCGTGTAGTATACTTTAGCTCCAGCGTCGGGAGTTGAAATTGTGAGAGAAAATGGACTTTCGTACACCCCATCGGGATGTGAGAAAACGGGGGGAGAAAGTAGAACGCTGTAGCCGGGTCCGATATTCTCGCTTCCCGGTGTGGCCTGAACAAAAAACCGCCAATCGCCAGTTCCGTTTGGATATTTTCCGTAGGAATAATCCGTAGGAACGTCAACTGAAGGGAATTCATCAACGAGATTTCCGTCGGGATCGGTTAAGTAAATTGTTTCACCCGAAGCGTTTACGTTGAAATTTGTGTGAAAAGGTTGTCCGACAATATTCCGGTCTTTTCCAGAAGCCCAAACCAGCATGTATTCGCCAGGTTGAATGGAGATACTTGGGAAAGTCCATTTGTATGGGGCCAGCTCATCGTCGGAAATTCCGTAACCGTTGAGATTAATTGCGGTTTGTCCGAAGTTGAATATCTCAATCCAATCCTCAAAGTCGCCCTCCTCATCGGCAAGCACAGCTGTGTTTGATGGCATAACCTCGTTTATGGCCAAATTCTGCGAGAAAGTATCTACGGAGAATTGAAGGAATAAAGTTGTTATTATGAAGAATAGTAGATATTTTCTCATGTTCTTGCCGGGTTTAATTAGAAAAGAGAAACAAAGTTACCGAAAATTAGGAAAAACATTGTAATCAATACAAAATGATGTAACTTTATGATAATCAAAATTAGTGCCAACTTAAACATAGAAAAAATGGAACTTTCGGCTTGCGGACTAAGCTGTGTTGAATGCCCCTTCCATGGGAAGGAATGCCCGGGTTGTTACCTTGTGGAAGGCAAAACGTTCTGGGCTCTTGAAGCTATGCCAAATAAAATTTGCCCGATTTTTGATTGCTCGGTAAATCGACGACTTTTCAAAAATTGTGGCGAATGCAACGAGCTTCCCTGTAAAGTTTTCACAGAGTTAAAAGACCCCAACGTTTCTGATTTGGACCATGAACTTTCGGTACAAAAAAGAGTTCTGCTCCTAAAATCAAAATAGACCTACTCGTACTTCAATGTTTTTGCCGGATTGATATTTGAAGTTCTATAGGCTCTGAATCCGGTTATTAGTAACGCAATTATCAGTGTAATTAATCCAGCTAGAATATATAAGTTCCACTTGGTACCTATATGGCTTGAGTAATTATTTAGCCACTGGGTAGTGAGAATGTATGTTAAAGGCCAAGCAATTAGATTTGAAATTGCAAGTAGAACGATAAATTCGTTAGATAAAAGTTTAATGATACTGCCTGATGTAGCGCCCAAAACTCTTCTGACACCAATTTCTTTTGTACGTTGTTCGGCTATAAATGAGGTTAAACCAACCAGCCCCATTGCTGCAATAATAATTGCAAGAATGCTGAGCATAACCGTAAACTTCCCAAATTTTTCCTCATCGTTGTACTGCCTGCGCAGCTGGTCGTTGAAAATATCGTAAACAAATGGTCGGGTTGGGACAAATTGAGTCCATTTTTCTTCGATAAATTTTATAGCTTCAGCATATTTTTCAGAGTTTATACGAACAGCAATAACTCTCGAAAAAGCTTCAGGACGGCGGAACATGTCAATTATGAAGTTATTAAGCGGATTTCGAAGCGACATGGCGTTAAAATCGCGTACAACGCCAATAACCCTTTCATCACCATCAATCGATTTCACTTTTTTGCCAAGCGCATTTTCTAGAGTCCATCCCATATTTCGGACCATGGTTTCGTTAATTACTACCGCATTAACTGTATCGCTTGGGAATTCGCGGGAGAATGCTCTGCCCGAAACAATTTCGAAATCAAAGGTTTGGATAAAATCCCAGTCAACCATAAATGCTGGTACATAGTAATCCTCGTCGGGATTTAAGCCTTCAATTTTGTACGCTCTTGTATTGTGGTGAACTCCAAGAACGTCCTCCATTCCCGTAACTGAAACAATATCCTTGTTATTCAGCAACTCCTGTTTAAATGCCTGGTAGTTTCTAAAAAGTTGTCCTACTGAATTGAATGTTATTATCTGATCCTTCTTAAACCCAACCTTTGCATTGCGCATAAAGTTTAGCTGCGCAAAAACTACGAAAGCACCAATTATTAACCCGATAGAAATGGTAAACTGAAAAATTACAAGGACTCTTCGAGGGGTAGCACTTTTAAGCCCGTTTTTTAAGCTCCCTTTTAAAACTTTTATGGGTTGGAAAGATGATAGAACCAGCGCAGGATACAACCCTGCAAATATTCCAACAATAATGGTGAGTATGATAATGAATACGATAAATTTTGGATCTAGAAAAATTGAGGTTGTCATGAATTTACCGGTGAAATTATTCAGCCAGGGGAGAAAAAGTTCAACCATGAATAGCGCTATAACTGTTGCAGCTACGCTTTGGATAATTGCCTCGCCCAAAAACTGGAACATCAGGCTGCTACGGTTGCTGCCAAAAACTTTCTTTACACCAATTTCTTTCGACCTTCCGGCGGAACTTGCAGTAACCAAATTCATAAAGTTTATACAGGCAAGCACAAGAACTATAGCCGCAATAATTGAAAGTATATACACGTACATGCTGTCGCTATTCTCCCGCATTTCGTACATGTGATGCGATTTCAAGTGGATATCGGTAAGCGGTTGTACGTAGTGCCTTACATCCTGATTCTGAATTCCAGTATAGTAGGTTTTGTAGAAATCGGGAAGTCGTTCGTCGAGAACATCAGGATCTGCTCCGGGTTTTAGGAGAATGTATGTCCAGCAAGGATTCCAAATCCAGCCCGGATTAAACTGACCTCTTCCACGGTTGAACTGGATAAAGCTGGAGAGGGAAGCCATCAAGTCAATCTTAAAGTGCGACTGTGAAGGAATATCCTTGTAAACTCCGGTAACCTCGAAATTTGCAAATTCTTCTAATCGTAGCGTTTTTCCAATTGCTGGCTCATCGCCAAAATATCTTTTTGCGGTCGATTCGGAAAGAACAATCGTGTTTGGCCTGTCGAGCGCAGTTTTTGCATCGCCCTGAACAAAAGGAAAAGTGAAAATATCGAACACGCTGGAATCAACAAACATGAAATTTTGCTCGTTGAATTTTAGCACTTCGTTATTGCTATTGGTGTAATCGAAGAACCATTGCGGACGAAGGGCGTTGAAGAAACGAACCGATTTTTCAACAATATCGGGGTATGCCGTTTCGAGTGTTGGCCCCATAGGGAAAGGCAAGGTTGCAGCATCCTCGTTGGCGTCGTTAGCATTGTAAAACCGGTTTACACGGTAAATTCTGTCGGCATTTTCGTGGAACCTATCGTATTTCAGCTCATCGGTTATGTAAAGAATTATGAAAAGGAAACTTGCTAGCCCGATAGCCAATCCGCTTATATTAATTATTGAGTAGTTCCAGTACCTTGCAATATTCCTGATTGCGATGGTGATAATATGCTTTATCATAACTTTTTGAGTTAGTTGTTAGCGATAGAAGAACTTTTAGCTGTTATTTTTATATCAAAAACTGTGATAATTTTTATAATATCCAGATAAGTAGCCTGTTAAATGTTAGTATTGAGTTTTTGTAATAAGTTAAAAAAAATTAAAAATGTTCGAAAATGCACCATGTATGTACGTAATCGAACACTCGATTAAATTTTTGTTGTAGCTTTGTTTTGAAATGGAAACAATTATTGATTGGTTGAACCTAAAAATGCTAAAAATGGAAAAGTTATACTCACTGTTTTTACTTATTCTAGTTCTGCTGGTTTCTACCGTTGAAATTTTTTCGCAAGAAAAAGTTTTTGATGATGAAACCATCCTAATGGTTGTTGATGTGCAAGAATCGTTTGCTGAAAGGATGGGCGTTGAACCTATTGAAGAAACGTTTTTGCAAAACGTAAATCAGGTAATCTCAAAGTTTAATCCTAATAACGTTGTTTACATTAAGGGGATAATGAGAGTTTTGTCGGTATCATTTAGGGGAATCCGCGTTGATACGCTCCCTGATGTAGATTTTGATAAAAGGTTGGTTATGGTTAGCGACAATAAGTTCACAAAAGCAAAAGCCGACGCTTTTACTTCCGATGATTTTGCAGCATTTATTAAGGATCGTAACCCCCAAAAAATTGTTGTTATTGGATTGGCTGCCGATCAGTGTGTTTTTCAAACAATTCTTGGCGGGCAAGAGTTAGGATACGAAATGGCTGCCATTCCCGAAGCGCTAATCAGCAAAACTGAAAAGAAAAAAATGAAGGCTATAAAAAAGTTGGCAAAGAAAGGAGTGAAAATTATAAATATTGATGGTTTTTAATCTGATAATTAACTGTAATCAATTGCATTAGGTGAAGATAATTGTTGCTAAAATAAATCCGCAAGCAATAATGCAGGTAATCAGTCCAATTAATGAGCCAAATTTAAACCACTCAAAAAAAGTGATGTGTTTGTGGTAACGTTTTTCAATCATTCCCAAGGCAACAATATTTGCTGTGGATCCAATCAGCGTTATATTTCCTCCAAAACATCCTCCGAACATTAGCGCCCACCAGAGGGCAGTTTCGCCAATTTCTTTGACAACAGGAATAAACGCGGCAACAAAAACGATATTATCAACAAAAGCCGAACCAACAGCAGTTATGAATAGTACTACGGGAGTAAGCACAACTGGGTTTTCCCCAAATGTGTTCATAAAATTATGTGCCACCTGCTGGGTAACTCCGGTTCGCTCCAGCGAACCTGCTACGGCAAAGAGCATCATAAAGAAGAGTAGCGTCCACCATTCAACCTCTGATTCAATGTAGTGTCGTGCCCGCTCGTTTTTCCAAATCATTAAAATTCCAGAAATTGCCAACGGCGCAACAATAAGCAGCGTATTTTTTGCAACTCCCAACTTTTGCTCTAGGAAGTGGTGAAGGGCAATTAGTGAAATTGCCGAAACAAGAATTATTAATCCTTTTCGAAAAGGAATTTTTAGTAATGGTCCCAGTCCGAGCAACATTCTTCGGCGTGCTTGCAAACGTTCGGTAAACTGCTCAATATCTTTTCGGTACCAAAGTAATACAAAAAATAGCGCAACTGCTAACGATGCCAGCATAATTGGGAATGCAGTTACCATAAAATCGATGAAAGAAAATCCTGCCTTTGTGCCGATTAAAATTCCAATGGGGTTGCCTAGCATTGTTCCGCTTGACCCAATGTTTGTGGCAACAACGGAAATAATTACGTAGGGTGTTGGTGAAATTTTTAGCGTATCGCAAACCTGAAAAACCAGCGCAAGAATAATCACGATGGAGGTTACCTCGTCAACCAAACATGCCATTAATGCCGACATCAGCATAACAATTACAATGAAAATGCGGCCAGTCATGTGCTTCATTTTAATAATTGACTGAATAATCCACGAGAAGAGGCCAAGATCCTTCAGAACCCCAACAAGTGTCATCATCCCAACAAGGAAAAGGATTATATCGAGTTCGGCCGAATTAATGAATTGCTCGAGAGTTATCACATTTCCAGCAAGAATTATTGCCATTCCAATAAAAGCAATTGCCAACCTGAAATTCCAGAACAGCAGCGTTGCCGAAATGATTAGTGTGAAAATTGAAATGGCAAGAATTTGCTTGCTTCCGCCCAGCCCAGCATACGATGAAAGAGTTCCTGCAAGTACACTAATTGCAATCATAATCAGGCTTCGCTGACCAACTTGTTTCGCCGATAGTTTGCCGTTTGTATTCTGCATACTATTCCCTTAAAATTTTTTTTAGAAAGAAGTGTAGCGTAATCACTCCTCGTAAATTTCTGTTATTGAGAACGTACACATGTTTTACCGATTTTTTTGTCATGGCAACTGCCGCCTTCATGAAAGGTTCGTCCTCTTGAATTGTTGCGCATCCGTAATGCATAATTTCGGCAAGCCAAGTGCTGTCCTCGTGCTCAAGCATATTTTGGAACGGTTCAAAATTTACAATGGGGGTTATATCGTTGACCCAAAGAATGTATCGGGGAAGACATACTTCCATCAATTCTTTTGAAGTAACTTCACCAACTAAATTCCCCTCCAAGTCAACAACGGGAATACTCATAATTCCTGAAGTTACTATCAAATCAATGGCATCCTTCAGGGTTTGGGTTTCCTCAAGTTTTACTAACACTTTTTGCATCACATCTTCGGCGAGAATCACATCTGGAAACGTTAGGTTGGTTCTGTCAATCAGATCCCAAATCTCTTGTCCGTTTTTAGCTTTGAAAATGGTTTCAGAATTTCTTTGGTCACAAAGAAGGAACTTGAAGGCTTTCCTGATTTTCAGGTAAACATCGGGAGTATGTTTCGGTGATGTTGTTACTAAAATGATTTTAGTTTTACTTTCATTATTATTCACAATCCCATTTTTAACAACACTAATTGCAATTCGTGGATCGTCCGTAGATGTAATTCTGAAATGGAAGAGCTGACAGGTATCGCAAACTTCAATTGGTATTTTTTTGTAAACTGTCAGATACTGCTGCTCGTATAGATTTTTAATATTCCCGATGCCGTAATTCAACGCTAAATTTTCAAGCAATTTGTACACAAGCGTATCCAACTCGACTGGCTCGTTGTAAATGTCGATGTTTTCGGGAGTGAAGTATGATGAGATTCTCGATTTATATTTACCTTTAGGATCCATCGTGGATGTTTTTACAGTAAATATTAATGCAAGTTAAGCTAAAAATATGCTCGATGCCAGCAAGTTCCACTTTTTTTGAAAAATAATGCGATTCATCTTTATCGTTCTAAAATTCGTTTTGTGGCCATGAAATATTCTTGCAAGCATCTTTTTGGACTTTTTATAATGTTAATTCCAAACATTCTTATCTGTCAGAATTCTAAAAACTATTTGAACTATGTAAATCCTTTTATCGGGACAGAGCGAATGGGACATACATTCCCAGGTGCTACGGTTCCGTTCGGGTCCGTCCAGCTAAGTCCCGATACCGATACAATTCCATTTGCGGTTGATGGAAAATATAATCCTGATGTATACAAGTACTGCGCAGGTTACCAATATTCTGACAGGACAATTGTGGGTTTTAGCCATACACATTTTAGCGGAACCGGACATTCCGATTTGGGCGATATTCTGGTAATGCCAACGGTTGGGGAGCTGAAATTGAGTTCGGGAATTTCCACCAATTCAGAAACTGGCTACCGATCAAAATTTCAGCATTCTAATGAATTTGCTGAACCAAACTACTACAAGGTTTTGCTCGATGATTACAACATTCTTGCTGAGTTAACAACTTCCACACGGGTTGGGGTTCATCGTTACACTTTCCCCGAAACCGATTCGGCTCATATCATCGTTGATTTGGTTCACGGAATCTACAACTATCCCGAGAAAAATGTGTGGACTTTTATACGAGTTGAGAACGATACGCTGGTAACCGGATATCGTCAAACTCACGGATGGGCGCGAACTCGAACAGTTTATTTCGCTATAGTTTTCTCAAAACCTTTCAAAAATTACGGTTTGGTAAATCAGGAAAGTTTAACCTATAAAGGTTTCTGGCGTCATTTCGATCAGAACAATAACTTTCCCGAAAATGCCGGACGGCAAATCCGTTGCCATTTCGATTACGAAACAACTGCCAACGAACAAATTATTCTGCGGGTTGCAATTTCACCGGTTAGCATCGATGGAGCAGTAAAAAATTTTGTTGCCGAAACACCAACAAACAATTTCGATTTGGTAAAAGAAAAAGGGCAGGAATTGTGGCAAAATGAACTTGCAAAAGTTGAAGTTGAAACTCTATCCGAGTCGGATAAAACTAATTTTTACACGGCAATGTACCATGCAATGCTTAGTCCAACAACTTACATGGATGTTGATGGAAATTATCGTGGACTTGATCAGAATAATCACAAAGCAAACGGATTTGTAAATTACACAACCTTTTCGCTTTGGGATACTTACCGTGCGCTTCATCCGCTATTCAACGTAATTCAACCTTCTCGAAATGTTGATATGATAAAATCGATGCTTAAGCATTATCGCCAGAGCGCGCACGGAATGTTGCCGGTTTGGTCGCACTACGCGAATGAAAACTGGTGCATGATTGGTTACCACGCAGTTTCAGTTTTAGCCGATGCTGCGGTTAAAGGGAATGATATTTTTGATTTGAAGTTTGCTCTCGATGCTGCAGTTGAAACATCAAATCAGGATTGGTTTGAAGGGTTGGGATTCTACAAAAAGTTAGGATTTGTTCCCGAGGATAAATCGGGAAGTTCGGTTTCCAAAACTCTTGAATATGCATACGATGATTGGTGCATTTCGCAGCTTGCGAAAAAAACTAATCAGAATGATATTGCAAAGGAATACTCGAATCGTTCGCAGAATTTTCGAAATGTTTTCGATAAAACTTCAGGTTTTATGAGGCCACGATTATCGGACGGGAAATTCAAAGTTGAGTTCGATCCGCTGAGTACTCACGGACAGGGTTTTATTGAAGGCAATACATGGAACTACACTCTTTATGTTCCGCACGATCCGGTAAGTTTGGTCACTTTGCTTGGTGGGAAAGAAAAATTTGGGACTTACCTCGATTCGTTATTCAGCATGTATCTGCCCGAAACATATTTTGAGGAAACTGAGGATATCACTCGAGATGGTTTAATCGGAAATTATGTTCACGGTAATGAACCAAGCCACCATGTGGCTTACCTATACAACTGGACAAATAAACCTGAAAAGACTCAGAAAACAGTTAGGCTGATTCTTGAAAAAATGTACAAACCAACTTCTGATGGATTGGGAGGAAACGACGATTGCGGCCAAATGAGCGCCTGGTACATTTTCAGTTCGCTGGGATTCTATCCGGTTGCGCCGGGATCTGAATACTATTCAATTGGAAGTCCGCTGGTTAAAAGTGCAATAATTTATCTCGAAAATGAGAATAAATTTGAAATCGAAACGGTTAACCAGTCGGAACAAAATGTTTACGTTGAGAAGGTTCTGTTGAATGGAAAAACAATTGATGATTTCCAGCTAAAACACAGCGATATTATGAATGGAGGAAAGCTGGTTTTTTTTATGAAAAGTAAGTAAACGAAAAAAGTAGATAAAAAAGAGGATGTCTTAAAAGTTCATTGTGTGACTTAGTGAAGGATACTGAGAAACTCTGTGAAACTTATAGTTTATTGTATCACAGGGGAGTCGCAGAGTTCCACGGAGTAGTAAATCTAACCCTTTTTAACTTTTGAGACACCCTCTTTTTATTCATGCGAATAGAAAAACTAAATTTTCCCTGCTTCTTTTAGTGCAACTTCAAGTTGATTTACAAGATTATCCATGCGCTTAACAACCGAGAGGAAAGGCTCCTTGGTGTTCAAGTCAACTCCTGCTTTTTTCAGTAGTTCAACAGGATAATCGCTTCCACCTGATTTTAACAAGTTAAGGTACATTTCCTGCGCCTTTGCTGCTTCATCTTTATCCTTTGCATTTGCAATTTTATCGAAAAGGCTGCTTGAGCATGAGAAAGAAACTGCGTAGTTATAAACGTAATAGTAGTAGTTAAAGAAATGGTGAACGCGTGGCCAAGCATAGCCAAAATTTTCTGATCTTTCAAAAATATCGCCGTTATATTTCTTATCGATATCTACATAAATACTTGCAATAATATCAGCATTCAACGGTTGGTTTTTCTCAATTGCTGAGTAAAGTGCATACTCAAATTCGGCAAATTGTGCCTGACGGTAGAATGTTCCAGAAATGTTGTCGATTGCCTGAACCAGCAGCGAGATTTTTTCGTTGGGATTCTTGGCGTTTTTCACCATGTAATCGAGCAGCATGTTCTCGTTGAACGTTGAAGCAGTTTCAGCAACCATAGGTGAATATCCTGAGTAAACGTAAGGTTGATAAGTGTTCGAAAGCATTGTATGCAACGAGTGGCCAAGTTCGTGCGCGAGGGTATAAACATTATCGCGCGATTCGTTCCAATTCATTAGAATATATGGATGAACCCCGTATGTGCTTCCGCTGTAGGCACCGGGTTGTTTTCCGGGTTTTTCGAATACATCAATCCAACCGCCTTGGAGCGCTGTTGCGAGAAGTTCGTTATACTCTTTACCCATTGGTTTCAAGCACTCCTTAACCATATCAACCGCTTCTTCCCATTTGTATGATTTCATGTAATCTGAAATCTCAAAAGCCTCGTCGGAATAGTAGTATTTATCAAGTCCCAGTGCTTTTTTCCTTAATTCTCGATATTTTAGCAATGATTCAGTGTTATTGCCAGCAACATCTATGAGGTTCATGAAAACATCTTTCGAAATATTATTTGGCGACAGCACGGCATCGAGATTCGTTTCGTAACCCTGAAGCTGCGCGTTGGCCCAACGATTTTGGAAAACCCCCATCAAAATTTCAGCGTATGTATTCTTGTTTTTTGCGTAAACTTCCTCGCGAGCCTCAAGGGTAATTTTTCTGTCGGTTTGGTTGGGGTTGGTTGTAAAAACCTTTGATGTATTTGCAGGGCTGGTAACAACTTCTTCACCGGTTGATAGGGTAACTCTATTAAATTCCATATCCGCCTTTGTAAGTGTACCGTAAATTTGCGACGAGGCGCTAAGCGCTTGGCTGAAGTAGCTGATTATTTTTTGGGTTTGTTCATCGAGAATGTGCTCCTGCTGACGATATAGCTGGTCAAAATCGTGAGCGTAAACTGATAAATCTTTGTTCCCTGCAATCCACTTGTCAATTTTCTCGCGGGGAATTGTCATTAGCTCGGGCAGAATCCATGCGGTATTCCTTGACAAATCAATGTAAATATTTTGAAATTCCTGCATTTTGGTAACATACATCGGATTCTTTCCGTCAATGTCTTGGTTTGAAGAAACATAGAAGTATATTCTTGACACCAATTTTGATACTTCCTCGTTGAACTGCAAAAGTTTGAGAAGTTGTTCAGGGCTTTCATTCAGTGTCCCTTTATACTCATTGTATTTTGGAATTTGCGATTTAAAACTCTCTAAATCTTTGTTCCAGGCATCCCAATCAGAATATATGTCAGTTAAATTCCAACTGTACTTATCTAAGTCAGCTTGCGGTGCAGTATCTGTAAGTTTTGCTTGCAGAGTAAATGCTAAAAAGGTGGTAAGAAAAAGCGTAAGAATCTGTTTCATATCATTTTGTTTTTAGTTTATTTTTGTAGGCTTTTTGATTCAAAATAAAACATTCGGTTTAAATGTCAAGCAATTTTTAGCACTCTTTAGCTAATGAACTTAAAAATAATACTGGAATCTGGCACCATGCAGTTTCCCTGTTTCCCAAACCACCTATACCTGTTTCGGGCAATTTTTTTGTAAACGAAATTGCGAATAAAATTTGGAACAACAACCAAACCGTAAAGCGCAGGCCAAAGTCCGGGCAGCTTCCTGAAAACCCGAAGGGCTGCATCGGAGCGAGTCCAGAACTTTTCCCCCTCAATAACAATTACCGTGTTAGTTTCTTGAGCATCAATTTGCAGCTTGCTGCAAAGTTTTTGTCCCATCTCGCTCTGCAGGGTTGCAAATCGGAAAGCATCTTTGCTATCGCGCTTAATGATGAAGTTTACACTGCCATTGCAGAGGTTGCAAACTCCATCGAAGAGGATGATTGATTTACTATTATCTATGCACATTGTCAGTAATATCAATGTTTTAACAAATATTTTTAAACAAGGTTTCAGAAATTCACAAAATAACCATTGACCAATATCACCTATTTAATACCTGTTCAACAATTGCTGCTTGTTGTTTATTCTTATATATTTGTAAGGGTTACTCCCATATTCTTAATGATACCTTGTAAAATAATCTGTTATGAGGATTCTTATTGTTAGTATTCTTTCTTTCTGCCTCCTATTAACCGCTGTGTCCTCCTCTGCTCAGCAACATCCCGAAAAGTTGGCAAAAGAGATTGAGGAACATTTATCACAGGCAAAATCGTTCGAGGAACAGAACGACTTCAATCAGGCGGCCTACTTCTTCAACAAGGCAGCAACAGTTTACTGGGTGAATGGCTACCCCGAAAAGGCGGTTGAATTATTCCTGAAAGCCGTTGACATGAACCAGAAAATCGGGAATAACAACGCCATTCGCACCCTCTACAATAACATTGGCATGCTCTATGCCGATGAGGAAGAGTACGTAACTTCGCTGCAATACTTTCAAAAAGCCCTTGAGGCAAGTCGAAAGCTAAACCGGAAGAGCGACATTGCAACTTCCCTGCTAAACATTGCCAACGTTCAGGTTGAACTCAAAAAATTTGCTGAAGCATCGCAAACTGCCCTTGAGGCAAACGAGTTGGCTCGTGAACTAAACGACCCCAAACTCCTTCGTAACAGCTACTCGCTTCTTGCTGACATACACGAGAACCTGGGCGATTCAGAAAAATCATCTGAATACTTTGCACTTTACACTGCCATTACCCGAAAAATTCAGCAGGATGAGGCTCGACGGAAAGAGGCGGAGGCAAATAAGCTGGTTGAAACTGCCAAAATAAAAGTGGAAGAGGTTGAGGCGCAGAAGCAGGCTACCGAGCGTGAACTGTTCGTTAAAAAGCAGGAGCTAAAGGAAACCGAGGAGAACCTTGAGGAGATTGAGCAAATTTCCAGGGAGCGCCAAATGCAGATTGACCTCCTCAACAAGGAGCAGGAACTAAAAGATGCTGTTATCAAGAACCAGCGAATGGTTCGCAATGTTTTCATCGTAATAATTATTGCTGTACTTGGGGTTGCCGCATCAATTTTTCACAGCCTAAACCAAAAGAAGAAGGCGAATGCTTTGCTCTCAAAGCAAAATAAGGAAATTGCAGCGCAGAAGGATTTAATTGATATGGTGAATAAGGATTTGGAGGTAGCTTTCAACCAAATTGAAAAGCAGAACCGCGACATTACCAGCAGCATAAACTACGCGCAGCGTATTCAACAAGCCATGTTGCCCACCGAGGAAAGTTTACAATCAATTATTCCCGAATCCTTCATTATGCTCAGGCCCCGCGATATTGTTAGCGGTGATTTTTACTGGTTCATGGGCTACGCCTCACCCAACAAACTGAAAGAGAATCCACAAAGTAACTACTTTAAGCTACACAGCTGCTCCGATTCCGATAGTGGACTTCTGATTACTGCGGTTGACTGTACGGGGCACGGAGTTCCAGGTGCTTTCATGAGCATGATTGGATTCAACCTACTCGATACCATAACCCGTGGAGGGATTGTTAATCCTAACTTGGTAATGAACGACTTGCATCGGTATGTTCGCTACCTGTTAAAACAGCAAACAACCGATAACCAGGACGGAATGGACATGTCGTTCTGCCAAATAACCAACAAGGGAAGAGTTGTCCATTTTGCCGGGGCAAAGAATCCGGTTTACTACATAGCAAACGGAGAACTCAACCACCTAAAGGGCGACTCGCTCCCGATTGGTGGAATGCAGAAGGAAGGGAAACGCGAGTTTACGCTGCATACCATTGAGGTGAACGAGCCAACATCGTTCTATATGTTCTCCGATGGTTTTATCGATCAGTTCGGTGGGCTACACGGGCAAAAATTTACTTCCCGACGGTTTAAGGAGCTGCTCCTACAAATTCACTCACTACCCATGGCCGAGCAGAAGAGCATCCTAAATTCAAAAATTACCGAATGGATTGGTGATAGGTTCAAACAAATTGACGATATTCTGGTAATTGGCTTTAAACTCGGTGGAAATGATATTGACATATAATTGTACCAAAAACGCCACATTAAACATATTAGGTATGAGGCACATTGTTTTACTTTTACTTCTTCTTTTTCCAATTGGAATTTTTGCTCAAGCCCCAAGGCAGCACGAACCCACAATTTTTACCGACTCAACCGGACAGGTTTTCGTTCGTGCAGATCAGCCTGCATTTATGTTCATTTCTCCAGCCGAAAAACCCGATGAGTTGGTTCCTGTTCCTAGCTCCGACAAGGATGCGAACCCAATGTACTGGGACGGTAACGGAGTTCACTACATTGCTCATCGCGATTTGAAGCTAAACAAAACCATTCGCTTTAGGATTATGGCCGATGGCTTTCCGCCTTCAACAAAACTGAAATTCGACTCGGGAGTAATTTTTAGCATCGACAGCAGCTTCTACGTTGAGAAGGATGCAACCGTGAAAGTTCATGCAACCGACAATATGACGGGAGTTAGCGAAACTCTCTTCTCCCTCAATGGGCTACCATACATTCCGTTTGCCGGAGGAGTTACGTTTAATAGTTCGGGTGAAAATGTTATTAGGGTTTACTCTGTCGATAGGGTTGGGAATGTTGAAAAACCAAAGGAGTTTAAGGTTATCGTTTCTGACGATGCAGTGGTGCGAATGCAAAATATTTACTTCAGCTTAAACAGCTCAAAACTCAGAAACGAGTCGATTGTTGAGGTTGACAAGCTGGTGAAGCTCCTTCGCGATTACCCGAATGTAAAAATGCACCTCACAGCGCACACCGATTCGCGGGGCGAATCAAAGTATAACGTGCAACTCTCGGAAGCCCGGGCGCAAGCGGTTGTTGATTATATTGTTGGGAAAGGCATTCCCAATAATCGTATTACATCCAAAGGTTACGGCGACACAAAACCTGTTAACGAGTGTGCGAAGGGCGTTGAATGTACTGAAGCACAGCACAAGTTGAACCGACGCGTTGAATTTAGTATCTCAAAAATTACCGAATAGCATAATTCAGAATGAATATGGCATTTCTACGAAAAGCATTATTACCTATCATTTTAACCGGTTTGGGGTCGGTGTTTTCTGTTGCGCAGGATGTGAAGAGTTTCCATGCCGATTCAACCGGAAAACTTTTTGTTAATCCTGAAACTCCGGTGTACATCTACATGTCAACAAAACCCGATGGCAGCGATGCAGTAAGGCTTAAAAGCATGCACGATGAAGGAAACCCAATGTACTGGGACGGCCACGGCCCACACTTCCTAACACATTTGAATTTATACTTAGGCCGAAAAATTCGCTTCGACCTTTATGCCGATGGGAAACCGCCCAGAACCTCCCCAAGCTTCGATGCTGAAATGGGAATTCAGAAAGGTAACACCATATTCCTTTCTGGCTCAACCGTTATCGAAATCTCGGCAGTGGATGCGCACTCCGGACTAAACAACGTTTTCTATTCGGTTAACGGGGCAGAGTTTCAACCCTACTCTGAACCGCTGGTTTTCGACAACGAAGGCGAATACATGCTGAAGTTTTACGCGGTTGATAACGTTGGGAACAAGGAGGATGTGGGAGAACGTAAACTTATTGTCGACACCATGCCACCCGTTACTACCCTTGAAATTGATGGTCCAAAACACAACAATGTAATTTCACCAAAATCGAAATTTGTACTTTCCGCCACCGATGCAAACGGTGTGAAGCAAACATACTACAACCTTTCCGATAATGAGGAGAAAAATTATTCCAAACCAGTTTCTGCATTGCAACTCACAGAGGGTGAACACACCCTGTCGTGGCACTCAACCGATGTGGTTGGGAACACGGAAGCGAAAAAGTCGGAGGTTTTCTTTGTGGACCGTACGCCTCCCATGGTTTTCGAGGAAATTGTTGGAAACACCTACATGGTTGCCGGAAAGGAATTCTCTTCGGGTCGCAGCCAGCTGCGGGTTGTAGCGGTTGACAATAAAGCAGGTGTGAAAGAAATATACTACTCCATAAACGGGAATGATTTTCAGCTGTACGAGAAACCCATTTACCTGTCGGAAATGACTGGCGCAGTCACAGTTCGTTCGTATGCTATTGATAACGTGAATAATAAAGGAACGAGCGATGCATCGGGTCAGGAGTTCAGCATGCCCGAGGTTGACATTACGGGTCCAACTATCGCCCATGACCTGATTGGAGAAACCGCAAAAATTCGCGACACCACATGGATTAGCCCATCAACAAAAATAAAATTAATGGCAAAGGATGCAGGAGCAGGTTTAAATAGAATCGAATACAAACTGAACGATTCTGAACAGCAAGCATTTACCGAACCCTTCACCATTAATAAACCTGGCATACATAGCATTAAGGCAACCGCATGGGACAATGTTGAGAACCTAAACCTTCACAATTTCGTTGTTGGTGTTGATGCCGCCCAACCCGAACTTTTTGTGAACTTCTCAGTTAGGCCCTTCAAGTACGAATCGGCAAACGGTGAAAAAATTGCAGTTTACTCTAGCGATGTAGCAGTTTTTCTTGCAGCAACCGATGATATTTCGGGAGTTGCAAAAATTCTGTTTTCTCTCAATGAAGGCAAGGGAAAAGCGTACACTGAACCTTTAAAGGGGTTCAAAGTTGGAGAATTCTACATACTAGAAGTGAAAGCAACCGATAAGTTGGGAAACGAAACTACAAAATCTGCCCGCTTTAAAGTTGAGTAGAAAAGGTTTAGTTAAAGAACTTTCCAACCTTATTAATTGCTGAGGGTAAAGCAAAAACCACTACACGATCGTATGCTTTAATTTCGGTATCGCCCTTTGCAATGTAGCTGGCATCGCCCCTAACAACGCCACCAATAATTGCGTCCTTGGGGAAATGTATGTCCTTTAATTTACCTTTGGTTACCGGAGAATTTGGTTTAACGATAAATTCAAGCACCTCAGCCTCACTTCCGGTTAAACATTTAATTGCTGAAACTTCCGTACTCATGGTATAACGGAAAATTCGGCTTGCAGTAATTAGTTTTTTGTTAATTACCGTATCAATGCCCATGCTCTCGGCAAGCTGAATATAGTCGATATTCTCAATTTCAGCGATTGTTTTCTTAACCCCCATTCGTTTGGCTACAATGCAGGTTAGAATGTTTGTTTCGGAATTTCCGGTAACGGCAACAAAAGCATCCATGTACTGAAGTCCTTCCTGCATTAGCAAGTCGGTATCGCGGCCATCACCATTTATTACAAGAGCATTTTTAAAGAAGTTTGCTAAACGTGTACTTTTATCTTTATCTTGCTCAATGATCTTAACATTTACGTTTTTTTCCAGCTCCATGGCAATTCTAATTCCCACCCTGCTTCCTCCAAGAACCATAAGGTTGTGTACCTCAACATTTTGCTTTCCTGAGTACTCGAGCATCTCTTTAATTGCACTTTGGTTGGAAATAACATATACCAAATCGTTTACCTTAAACTGATCATTACCACGGGGAATAATGGTTTCACCCTCTCGGGCAATGGCAACTGCTCTGTAATCGAGCGACTTGTTGCTTTTTGTTGCTTCAAGTATGGTTTGGTCAATAACCGGAGCGTCCCTGTCGAGCCTGAAAACTACCAGTGAGAGTTTTCCCCCGGAAAAATCAACGTACTCGGTTGAGCTGGTTTGCCCCAGTAAGCCAATAACTTCCTTCGCGGCAAGTTTCTCGGGGTAAATAAGCGAATCGATTCCCAGATTCAGAAATATCTCCTTGTTGTTGGGTAAAAGGTAATCGTTGTTATCTATTCGGGCAATAACTTTCTTTGCACCAAGTCGTTTTGCAAGGGTTGCGCTAATTATATTGGTTTCCTCAGAGTGAGCAACAGCAATAAATAAGTCGGCCTTTTTCACGTTTGCATCCTTAAGGGCTGAAATTGATGTGCTAGAACCTTCAACCACCAGCAGGTCGGAGTTAGATGCAAGTTGCTGCAGCTTTTCTGCATCTGGATCGATAACAATAATATCATGATATTCATTCGCTAACATCTTAGCTAAATGCGTTCCTACATCTCCGGCTCCGGCAATAATAATGTTCATTTTCTGATGCTACCTTGTTGCAAAATTAAACTTGCAAAATAAGCTTAAATGATTATGAAATGGTTAACATTTTGAAAAAAAATCTATCCTTTTTAGTGTAAATGCTCCTTTTTGCTGAACTGAATGGTGTTCTATACCTTTTTCGTCAAGTATTTGCAGCATTTTCTCTAGCTCCCAAGGTGGAACCGATGAATCAATAACTACTAATTTTGGAGAAACTAAGTTAAATAATTTATCGGATGATTTGCCAAAATTGCTAGTAATAATCATCAAATCAACTTCTAACTTCTTGCTTGCAATAGCATTGCTAAGCATTTCCCCATCGGGAATAAATATTATTTTCCCCATAAAGTCAATAACCGAACCAGCTGAATTTACTGAGGTGTAGAAACCCCAATTTTCTTTATCGGCAGTATGTTCAGTATTCTTTGTGGTTGAAATTGTTGCAGTTAGGTGGTGCGTTTTGCTGTTTACATTCAAACCTTTGCTGTTAACATAACCTCGAATTTGAAAAGAGTAAACTTCTAACGGGTTTGAAAGTGTGGTGTCGGTTACAGCAAAGGTAACGTTTCCTTCATGAGTAAAGCCAATGGTTGTTACTCCTGGAATGTTAAAAACAACAACTTCCTGTTCGTTTAGCTGGTTTATCTTCTTAAATGATTGAATTGAAAAGTGTAAGAGCAAGCAACCCAAGAACATTGCTAGAAACGCAAAACGACGTTTCTCAAAAAATAGTATGAGTGTAACAATGCTGCCAAGCAGCAAAATAACCTGGTAGTTATTAATGCTCAATTCGCTGGTAATGGAGTAGGGGAGCGACTCGGTAAAACCCACTAGGTAGTTAAGTAGCGATAGTGTTTGGTCGATGAGAAAACCAATAATTTTAGTAGTTGCAGGAATGAATGAGAAAAAAAGGAACAATACAACCAGGTAAAGAATTATGGATGCAAGCGGAATGGCAAATAGGTTCGTAAGTAGAAAGTAGTTTGGAAACTGGTGGAAGTAGTATAAACCTAAGGGGAATGTTCCTGCCTGGGCAGCAATCGACACGGCAATTAGTGACCAAACTTTGTCGAGCCACTTGTTTCTTACGTAAATAAGCTTGTAAATGTGTGGGTAAAAGAAAACTATGGAGGTAACCGCCAAGTAGGAAAGCTGAAATCCAATTTCTTTTATTAACATAGGGTTGAAACAGAGCAGAACGAATGCAGAGGCACTTAACGTGTTGTAAATATTGGTTTTGCGATTTACTGCTGTCCCAAGAATTACAAGCGAGAACATTAGGGATGCCCGTAGTACCGACGGTGAAAGCCCTGTAAAGATGGCAAAGAACCAAAGGAATAGAATTAAAATTATCGCTTTTATCTTTTTCCCCTTTTTAGTTCTATCTAAAAAGAAAAGTATTGAAGAAACTATAAAAAACAGCACCCCAACATGAAGTCCTGAAACTGCAAGTATGTGCATGGCACCCGATGCAGAAAAAATTCTTCTTGTTTCATCGTCGAGAAGATTCTTGTACCCCATGGTGAGAGCTGAAAGAACTGCCAGGTTCTGTCCGTAGATTCCAGATTCTTCAAACAGTTTAACTAGTTTATTCCTTAAATAAAAAGATACTGAAAATATTGGGTTTGTCCTTTTTTCAACATGAATCCAGTTTTCGGATTTAACAAAAGCAACCCTGTGTATTTGCTTCGTTTTAAGGTATTCTTTGTAGTTAAACTGGCACGGATTCTGAGCCTCTGGGGGCTCGTCGAATATAACATTTACTGCAAGTATTGATCCGTAATCGAGGTTTTGCACCAACGAATCATCGTTTTTAAAGTACAAAATAGTCTTCTCGTTAACCGGAACCCAGGTTTCGTTTTCGAAAATGCTCATAACAATTGCCTGCCCCCGAATCGAAGAGGTTCTCTTCTCAGGCAAATCAATCAGGCGCACAATTGCCTTCTTTTCTATACCTGCTATAATTCTGCTTTCCTGAGTGAAGTTGTATGTAATTACTATTCCTGTTGTAAGTAGAAACAGGTAAATGTTTATACCAACTACCCATCTATACCTCCATTTTAAAGGAATAACCAGGACTAACAAGGACGTTGCTAGAAGAACCACAGTTGAAATGGATAAAATATCTGGAGGTATTTTGTTTACTGGACTAACAAGTGCTGTAATAATGCCCAATACAAAGGGTATTAGCAAACGGAAAAAGGGAACCTGGTACGACGATTTGCCTTGTGACATTTCTTGCATTTGTACCCCTAAGGTAACAGTTTCAAAGTATTTATAATCAAAAAAGCGACCTGAAGGGTCGCTTTTTTGATTATAATTATTTTAAAATACTAGCGTTTTACAACTTTTTTAACGGTTCTGGTTCCGTTCTCATTTCTAATTGTAATCAGGTAAATTCCTGCGGGTAGCTCGTTGGTGTCAATCTCTAAAACATTTTTTCCACTAACAGGAATACTCATTAGCTGCTGGCCAATTAGGCTTGTAATAGTAACCTCGCTAGCATCCTGAATATTATCAACAAAAATTGAGTTGCTGAACGGGTTGGGGTAAACGCGGGTGTTAATCTTGGTGTTAACATCGGTGCTAGTTGATATTTCAATGTCCTCAGCGCTTCGTGGAAGGAGTTTGTATTCAGAGTAACTGTAGTATCCAACTCCGGTTATGTCGTACTTTGTGTTCTGAGTTAAGACAACATCAAAAATGTCGTCATCAATTTTCAGTGCACCCGAGCCATCGTTAACCTCTGCCATACCGTATCCAGCATCGGCGTTGGTGCAGGTTGCACCAAGTACTTGGATAAGCACACTCTCCCATTCTTCTGAGTTTGCACCACTAGTTGTGGTTACCACTGGTTGAGGTAGGTTGTTTCCTGTACTTATCGCTTCGTACTCATCAACAGGACTCATCTCGGTTATTTCGTAGTATTCAATTATTTTACCGGTAACCACAACCTTATCGCCAATATTTGGGGTGTAGTTGGTTGTGTATATTTGGAGCCCATTCCATGCTTTAGCGCTATCCTGAATAAAGAATCCGCTAGCTAGTACTGCTGTTACAACACCTGATGTGGTAACCGTTTGATCAATATAGGGGCTGTTGCCACTCTGGTCGGTTGTGTACTGAATTTCGTAAATTGAGGTAACACTTTCAATGGAAACAGTTACTGTCCATGTCTTTTCAGTTGTTTGGTCTTCGGCAGTAACAACGTAATCAACGGGTTCAGAGAAATCTTGAGACTCACCTGATGCAGGAGCAATAGTTGCCCCTGATGATACACCAATGGTTGGAGTGAGGTTGGTTAAATCGGTTCCCATGGCAACCTGAACGTTTACGGTTGCGGCCTCCGAGTTAATTACAGCGTCACCAACTTGTTCGGAAAGAACAAAAGAGGTAATTTCTGCCTGATTGTTAATGGTAGGTTCACCTATATATATATTGTCAATTTGCCAATTCACATACATATCAACGTTGTAATGGTACTTTATGGCAATGTAAACGGGATCACCAACAATTTCTGAAAGATCGATGTTGCCAGATGTTGTCCAGGTTTCTTCTTCGGATGGACCGCTGAATGTTAGCTCTGTCCAGGTTGCATCGGAGGGGTCACGGATTCCTTCGTAATCTGTGGAATACATTACTTTAAGGTAGTTACTGGCATCGTCCTCTCCGTACTTTCTCCATGAGTCGAACTTGAGCGCAACATCATCGTTATTAAGGGTAACACCTGGAAGAATAAGCCAATCCTCCTCAAGTTCACCAGAGTTGTAACCGTTAATTCCTGCCGACTGTGATGATGTGTAGTA